>SDBU01001948.1_pt1 | contig 28355 bp, 7 predicted proteins | sample 2277071 | NCBI WGS metagenome assembly SDBU01 (sample SAMN10397929, study PRJNA504765) | marine sediment metagenome | isolation source: marine sediment core GS08_GC12, 126 cmbsf | place: Arctic Ocean: Gakkel Ridge, Loki's castle | collected 2008 | reverse complement strand
CGAATTTGATGCAAGACCTTAAAGCCATCTATATCGGGTAGTCCCAGGTCCAAAATGACTATATCAGGCAACTCAGTCTCTACTAGCTCCGTCCCTTTGCCCCCCTCACCAGTAGAGATGACAGTAGCATCAGGCCACCTCATCTCAAAGCAGGTGGAAACAGCTTCTACTACCTCGGCATCATCCTCTATTACTAGCACCTTCACTTCTCTTCTTTATCTCCTTTCCTGAGTTCAGTACTCTTGCCGTCTCTGACAGGCAAGGAGAAGGTGAAGGTACTCCCCTTACCGGGTTTGCTTTCTACCCAAACCTTGCCCTGGTGTAGCTTCACTAGTTCTTTGACAATAGAAAGCCCTAATCCCAGTCCTGAGCTACTTGGTTCACTAGCCTTACCACGATAATAAGGCTCAAAAATCCGTCCCAGTTCACTCTTAGGGATGCCTAACCCCGAGTCCCTTACTTCCACTGTCAAATTACCATTCTTTTCTCTGGCTCGCAGCCTGATTTTGCCACCCTCGGGGGTAAATTTGCTAGCGTTAGTTAGTAAATTGGTGATGATACGCTCAAACCGCAACTGATCGAGGACAGCCGGGGGTAAGTAATCAGGCACATCTACCTCTAAAGTTTGTTTTTTACTCAAGATAAAGGAAAGGCAGAGGCTGGTTGCTTCCTCAATCGCGGTTTTAACATTTATAGGCTGTAATTCGAGCTCTGCTGTAGCGGTTCGCATTCTGGCAAAATCCAGTAAATCGTCCAACCTTCTTTCCATCTTGCTGGCACTGCGCCTAATATTGTCCACCATCTTTGCCTGGGGGCTTTGGGAATCCCGCTTCAGCTCTTCAGCAAGCAAGCCCCCCATAGTTTTAATCGAGGTAAGGGGCACCTTGAACTCGTGGCTGATAGCCAGTAATAAGGTATTTCTTTGCTGCTCCTTCCCTTCTATGTCAAGAAGGCGAGCATTCTCCACCAGTGAAGCAGCTTGGTTGGCAAAACTTACCAGTGACTCTATCCTTCTTTCCGATATCTGTTCTTGTTGCGTAGTGACCAGAAAAGCACCCACAACCTTCCCGTTGGCAATCATAGGCACAGCTAGGATTGACTTGGCCTTTATGAATCCCTGGAGAGCAGAGCAGGCAGCTCGGTTTAGCCTGGGTGCAGTTATTTCATATAAGTCATGTGTCCTGATAACCTGCCCATCCAATATCATCCTCATAGTTTCACTGTAGTTCCCATTTGCTGGAATGGTAAACTCGGTTGGCTTGTAACCGAGTATCTCTTCAACAAAAGGAAATACTCCGAGCATAGGAGAAATTGTGGCCAGTCTGAAGACTTCCTTGTCTTCGTCTAACAGGAAAATGACTGAGGCATCATAACTTGTTCCCTGGCTAATACCGTCGGCTAGCTGTTGTAGTATTTGGTCTAAATTCTGGGTAGTCTGGATTGAACTGGCTGCTCTCTGCAGAGTAATCAATTCTTGTTGCGTTGTCTCCAGCTCCTGATAAGCCTCCGTTAGCTTCTTCTCCGCTTTCTTCCTTTCGGTGATGTCAGTGATAATGGCACAAACTGCCAGTCTACCCTGATAATAAATTGACTTGGCATTGAACTCGACTGGAACAATCATTCCATCTTTCTTGGCTATTTCCCATTCATACCGTTCCGCAGTGACCTCTCCCCCCCTTCTTGTTTCATACCATTCTACCAGTGATTGGCGAAGGTCTGGCGACACGAAGTCCTCAAATGGTCTCTCGAGAAACTCTTCCAGTTTGTAGCCAAAGAGTTCTGCGCACCTCACACTAGCGAAGACTATCTTTCCATCTTGAACCACCAGGTAGCTATCGTTGATATCCTCCAGCAACTGCTTGTATTTCGCCTCTGACTCTTCCAGCTCTCTTGCTTTAGTCAGCTCTATACGCTGCATGCTCGCTGTGGCTTCGGCGGCAAGAACCACCCAAGGCTCTATTTCTTCCTCGGTTACCTTTTTCTTGGAAGTGGCAACAATCATACATCCTAGAACTTTACCTTTATCTAGGAGAGGCACACTGACAAAGGTTTTGGCTCCCATAGCTTTTCGGATGGCAGAACGAGTGGTAACTTTGCCAAGTGACATCCCGGCAATATCACGGAAATGGTGGGTGATATACAAGTTGCCATCTAATAAGGTGCCGCCAAATTGGCTATATTGCGTCTCAGCGGGGGTCTCAACACCCGATATCGCTTTGACATTGGCTAATACCTTGAGTTTCTTCTTGGTGTGAAGAATAGACCACCTGAAAGCCTTTCTATCTTCGTCCAGTAGCACAACGATTAAGCCATTATACCCCAGCACCTGAACGACTCCGCGGTTTATATGCTGCATCACCTCTTCAATATTCGAAGCGGCATGGAGTGAGGCGATTACCTCTTGCAGAGCCAGCGATTTTTGACTTGGCTTTACTGATATAAGGTCGGTCCCTTTTAATCCTTCGTCTGGCATGTGAAACATATCATTTACCCCCGTACCTGTTGTACTTTCAACCCTAGCTCCTTTCTCACCAACAGTGATAGAGAGTGTGCTATAAAGGTTTTCAGTGTTTGGCCTCGTCTTTTCTCTCTTTGGGTATCACACGGAAATGCCAGATGGCCATATAATAACCCAAAATATGCTTGTTGTCAAGAGCATATGGTTCTACACTGTTTTGTGTGAAAATGGGTAGTTGAAAGCACCCGCTGACCTCTGTAGCCTTTGGGTTAGAAAAACTCAAAACTAAGGAGGTAAAAACGGGTGCAAGATGATTGTATCGCAGTCCTTCACTTGTGAAGGATTAGGATTGCCACAACTCAGGATACTAAAGCAGAAGGAATTGGAGGTCCATTTTGAGGTCACAGTAATCTATCGTCGGGACAAGACTACCTGTCCCCAATGTGAAGAGGTAACTAATAAAGAGCATGACAGGAGGCAACAGCTCAAGCAGGACAGGAGATTGAGGGACAAAGTGGTATTCCTCACGCTGATAAAGAGGCGGTTTCGGTGTCTTTGGTGTGGTAGGGTGTTCACTGAGCCGGATGAAGTCTTTGGTTGCAGGAGACGGTCAAGCCAAAGGTTCAGAGAATATCTGGGACAGGAAGCACTTCATCAGACAGTAAGGAGGACAGCCCGGAAGGAAAAGGCGGGTGAAGGACTGGTAAGGAGATACGTTGCTGAGGAGATAGGGAGGATAATTGAAGCCAAAGGGGTGGAAGAGACGCCTAAGTTCATTGGTTTGGATGAGTTCTCGGTGAGGAGCCGATTCCAGAGGGGAAACAGAAGGGGTAGAAGACGAGAGCTATTCAAGAGCAGGTATCCTGCTTAAGGGAGCTGAGAGGCTTGCAGATTGGGAGAAGGCGAGTTAAGCCAGCTATTCTACAGTTATCCTAAACTAAAGAGGGTATGGGTGCTTAAGGAGAGCTTTAGAGCATGGTATATGGTATAAGGAAACGGGTAGGAGCAGTGCTGAGGAAAGGCTGGGGCTATTGGAGGAAACAATACACAATAACTCCCTACCTGAGTTTAAAGAGCTACTGCATACATTAGGCAACTGGCGAGAGGAGATACTGAATTACTTTGACTACCCGATAACCAATGGCTTTGTTGAGGGGAAGAATAACCGGATTAAGACCATAAAGAGGATGGCTTATCCTTCCAGAGAAGGACCGCAATATGAATAACTTTCGGCTAAGGATATTAGCAGCTAATTCCAAAGGCGTGAGGTCAGAGTTTCACACTTATTGACGTAGAACTAGGACTTTTTGGGGATTGACAACTGTCACGCAATTTGATGCCTATTAGTGGTGTTCAGTATCAATTTTGGTGACAGCGACAGCCCTTTACGAGTTACTGTGTCTGTGCCTAGCGTCCAACTTAGACAAAAAGTAGGACTTTTTGGGGATTGACAACTGTCACGCAATCTGATACCCTAACTGGTAGGAGATTTCTAATCAAAGGGAGGAAAGGCAGATGTTCAAGTGTGGTAAAGCTATAAAGGCGATAATGGCTCTTGTACTTATAGTAGCGGTAGGATTTAGCGGGTTTTTGCCCTTCAATGCTACTGATGTGTCGGCAAGCCCGGGATTTGGCTATCTCAGGGGCCATGTTTACGAAGGGAACGTGGACAACCCTATCTTTCCAGCCAAAATTAGGGTAGAAAACTACGATACCGGAGAGTTTGTTGGCGATTACAACAACTTTGCTGATGGCTCGTTCTACACAGTGGTCTCCGAGGGAACCTACCGGCTCAGAGTTGATGCAGAGGGATACGTTGGTGAGTGGTATGATAATACCTATAGCGGGCAAGACGCTACCCCGTTAGCGGTAGCTGTGGATGAGACGATTGAAAACATCGACTTCGACTTGGCCATTGGGGGCACTATCTCAGGCAATGTCCGGTGCCAGTGGCACTATGGTGGCCTGGAAACCAGGCAGAACATGAGTGTGGTCGCTCATCCCGCCGATGGCAGCCCTTATGGATTTGGTGCCTGCACTGAATCGGATGGTAATTACACTATTGAGGGCGTGCCCTATGGAGACTATAAGGTGTCTGCTTCGGGGAGAGGGCATTGCACCACCAACCCTGACGATGAGAGATGGATGACGCAATGGTATGACGGGAGGGACGGCTTTGATACTGCTGATGTGGTCACCGTTGGGGCGACCCCGGAAACCGGTATCAATTTCACCCTTCAGGAAGGTGGCACCATCTATGGCTCGGTTCGAGACCAGAACGGGACGCAGTTTGGAGTTGCCACCGTCGTTGTCGAAGATTGGTATACCGGCGAGTGGATTGCCGAAGTAGAGACCAGTGAGAATGGCGACTTTAATGTCAGGGGGCTCGCCAGCGGGGACTACCTGGTGTGGGCCACCGCCGAGGGGCGGGAACTCAGATACTATGAAAATGTCGCTTCCCAGGAAGAGGCGCAGCCGGTACACCTCGAAGCCCCTGACTCGTACCATTGCTGGTTCAACCTGCAACCCGGCGGCTCTTTCTCAGGCACTGTTTTCGAAGCTGATGGGATTACTACCATAGCCGGGGCTCTAGTACAAGCCTTTGATTCTACCAGCGGCAAACATATTCGCGGAGTCAAGGCTGGAGTTGATGGCAAGTATACCTTCCCCGGGCTGGCTCAGGGGTTCTATAAGGTGGCAGCCAGTGCTCCAGGATTCGTGAGGGAATACTATGATGCTGATGAGGGCGTGCCCAATTTTGAAAATGCACAGGTCGTGGCTGTAGTTGCTGCTGGAGACACCAAGAATATAGATTTCAAGCTTGACCCCGGCGGAACCATATTAGGAACGGTCGTAGACGCCACAGCGGGACTGCCCCTGGCAAATATAAGTATTGGGATCGCCGCTGCCATCAGTGAGGATGGCGTGCCCTATCTGCCGTTTGATACTTGCACCGATAAAGAGGGGAACTATACCATATTTGGTCTTCCTTTCGGACTCTACAAGGTGTATGCCACCGGGAAGGGGTGGTGCCCTGGCGACCCAAGCTATATGGAGAAATGGTATGACACCTATGGGGACTGGGAGGATGCCACCGTAATAACGCTTGACACTGACAATTCCACTGCCACCGAGATTGATTTCGCCCTGGAGAAGGGTGGCGCCATCCGAGGGCTGTTGACCAAGGCGGAGGACGAAAATCCCATCACCTGGGGAGGCTGGGTGAAAGTCTTTATGTATGCCGTTGAGGGACCGCTTGAGTTTGTTGCCGATGGCGATGTCCGCGAGGACGGCTCTTACATCGTGGAGGGGCTGCCTACAGGTGATTACCTAGTAGTAGCTGGCGCCGAGGAGCGTGCCCCCAAATTCTACGACAACGCCTATAACCAGGAAAACGCCACATCGGTGCACGTGGAGGCCCCAGGTGATGCCACCGGCATCAATTTTAACCTGAAGGAGGGACGCTATATCACTGGTTCTGTGTGGAACTGGTATGGGGAGCGCCTGGTCAATTTCGTGGTGATGGCCAAGCGGCTGGACGATGGCACTAGATTCTTTGAACGCACCGACGACGAGGGTTATTACCGGATGTGTGTGCCTTTTGGCAGTTACAAGGTAGCTGCCCTTGGTGGTGATTTCTACCCCGAAGACCCATGGTATGTCACCCAGTGGTACGATTGGGCCTGGAGCGAAGAGGATGCCCAAATTATTGAAATCAACGAGGGGATGTGGCAGTGGTGGGCTAGCTTCAACCTCCCGCGGGGCGGCGCCATCTCGGGACGCGTCACTGAGGCCAATGAGACCACCCCAATAGAGGGCGCCTGGGTTGAGTTCTTCAGGTGGCATGATTGGGAGCACATTGCTTATGTCGAAACCGATGCCGATGGCTATTACCGGCTTCTTATTGAGTCGGGAGACTTCAGGGTTCAGGCTGGTGCTGAGGGCTATGTCTCCGAGTTCTACGAGGAGACTACAGACCCGGGTCTGGTGAAAATGGTCTGTGTGGATGAGGGCAGTGAAATTGGCGTCATTGATTTCACCCTTGAGCCTGGAGGCATTATTTCGGGAACTACATATGAAGCCAATGGCGAGACCCCCCTACCCCGGGTGCTGGTTGCTGCCACATCGGTTGCCAATCCTCAAGATTATTTCAGCACCTACTCCGATGAGGACGGCATTTACGAGATAAGTGTACCCTACGGGGACTACAGCATAATGGCTCAGGGGAGTGAGAAGGACGGTGGCGACCCAAGATATACCAGGGAATGGTATTCTGAAAAAACGACCTGGGAGGATGCGGACATCGTGACCATTTCCACCGTTACCCTTAGCCAAACCGGCATCAATTTTAGCCTGGAGCTTGGTGGTTCAATATCGGGCACAGTGACGGATGAGTGGGGCAACACCGTATGGGATGCTGTGATAACGGTTCGGGATGCTACAGGCATGTTTGCTGGTTCAGCCAGGATGGAGTATGAAGGCAGATACACAGTGTCTGGCCTGGCCTCAGGAGAATATCAGGTAACCGCCTGGGCCAATGGTCGTAGCCGGGTGTTCTACGATAATAAGACCGATTGGGAAGAGGGCGATATAGTGGAAGTGTTTGCCCCCGATGATACCAGCGAAATTGACTTCCAGCTCATATGGGCCTATGGAACCATCAGTGGTGATATTACCTATTCGGGCGAGGTGCTAGACCCGGCAAGCCACGAGGTCATTATCCTGGCTATGGACACGAGGATGGCGGAGATGGAGGGTGAAGAGTTCTACGAATACATATACAGCATCATGGGACCAGGTCATTACCGAATAGATAATGTCGGTGAGGGCCCTTATGTCCTAATGGCTTTCCTGGATGCTGATGATAATGCCAAGCCAAGCCCGGGCGACCCCTATGGCTTCTATGGAGAGCCAACTCCAGTCATCATCACTAGAGTGGATGATACTTGGAGCTGGAAGGCAGGCATTGATATTGACATTACTGATGGGGACAAGGGTATTGTAACCGGCAAGGTGGAGATGGAGTTGCGTGATGATTATAGTTCTGCTATAATTACCGTAGGAACAATAAGTACTATGAGTAATAAGGAAGGCTATTACTCACTAATAGTGCCCCCGGGCACTTATGATGTAATCATATCTATGGCTGGATACCTTCCAGCCAGGGTACCGGATGTGGAGGTTTACGATGTAATGGAGGTAGGTCCAGTAGAGTTAGCCACGACCAGGCTCATAATCGGTGATGCCAACAATGATGAAGTTATAAATAGCAGTGACCTGACCCTGGTAGCAGCTAGCTTCAATACCTCGCCACCCGTGGATGACCGGGCGGACATCAATGCTGATGGAACGGTAGATATATACGACCTGGTGCTGATTGGGAAGAGGTTTGGCAAGACCGAAAGCCAGTAGCTGGAGGAGTGATTATTGATTTCAGTAAAAAGTGTCCTCTTATGAGAATGGCAAAATAAAAATTCAATGTATTGAGCCTGATAGGCACTATGCATCAATAGGAGGTTTACAATGAAAAGGGAGTATCTTTTGAAGAAAGGGAGAAGGGCGCTTGGTGGCCGAGTTATGCTGGTAGCAGTTTTGACCATAGCTGTTATTGGTAGCATGGGCTTGCCGCCGGCAACCGCTTCTGCTGACCCCGGGGTAACTCTTACTCTCGAACCCTCATCTCAAACGCTGTCAGCAGGAAAAACTACCACCGTTGATATCATGATGAATAATGTGAGCAATCTCTATGGTGCTGAGGTTCACCTAAGCTTTGATGAGACCTTGCTCGAAGTGCAGGATGCTGACGCCACGATAAGTGGCAACCAGACCGCTCCCTCCAGTGACCTCTTTCCGTTCGTCACCGGAGCGTATTATACTGTAGAAGATGAAAATCTATACTACTATAGTTACTCCGATGTTGAGGGCGGTTACTTCATTGCTCAGTGCGAAGCAGATAATGGCCTTGGAGAAATAGATTACGCTGTGACTTTGCTGAATCCAGTGGAGCCGAATCCACCACTTGCTGGGATATCAGGCAGCGGTGTTCTGGCAACCATCACTTTCCTGTGCCTTGGTGAGGGTGAGGCCAGCATCGACTTTGATGTGGTGAAGCTGGCTGACGCCGATGCTAATCCCATTACTGTGGACAGCACAAGCGGTGCCATTATTACCCAGGGAATATTACCGGTAGTGGTGGTTCCCACTTCACCGGGGGATGGTGTCACCGGTGTTGCTCGTGACGCCAATATCTCGGTTACCTTTAACAGGAGTATGAATACAGCTTTGGTGCAGGCTGCCTTCTCTACCACACCATCGCTGAGCGGCACATTTAGCTGGAGTGATAGTGATAAGATTATGACCTTCGACCCCGCTACCGACTTTGCTTACGAGACTACCTATATAGTAACTATAGCCGCTACGGCGAAGGATTCAATAGGAAACTCCCTGGATGGGGATGAGGATGGGGTTGCCGAAGGTTCACCAATCGATGATTATAGCTGGAGCTTTACCAGTATAGGGGATGTCATCTCTCCAACAGTGACTACCACTTCCCCCGCTAGTGACGATACCGATGTGGCTGTTGATAGCGACATCTCTGTTACCTTCAGTGAGGCTATGGATACGACTTCGGTGGAGGGTGCTTTCTCCACTGACCCATCGGTCACCGGCTCATTTACCTGGAGTGATAATACTATGACTTTCAACCCCGCTGCCAACCTGGCTTACAACACCCCCTATACCGCAACTATAGCCGCTACGGCAATGGATTTGGCAGAAAACACCTTAACCGCCGAGTATAGCTGGAGTTTCACCACCCCACCGCCACCATTCGCCGCCAGAGTTCTGCCAGACATGGTAATGAAAGGAGAGACCTTTGAAGTAACCGTGACCTTTACCGCCAGTGCAGATGTGTTTGGTCCCCTAGCATTTGTCGATGAGGCACCCACCGGCTGGGAGGAGGTGTCCGTTGATAAGAGCTGGTGCGACCCTGAGGCAGATGAAGCTACGGTAGAGCCATTAACGCCCGATAGAGCAGAGTATATATGGTATAGCTCCTACGATGTAAATACGCCGTTCACCGTGGTCTACCAGGTTACTGTGCCCGTTGATGCCGAACTGGGAACCTATACATTTGATGATGGCGATATTGGTTACTCGATTGCTGGTGCCCCCACTATTCATGCAGGCATCGGTGGTGATACCAGGGTAACCATAGCGGCACCAGTGCTGAGCACCACGCCTGAGGCACTTGACCATGACTTTGGTGATGTGGCTAAGGGTCAAACAGACACCTGGTCCTTCGACATAACCAATGCTGGTATTTTAACCCTGATATGGGATGTGGCTTCTAACCAGCCCTGGCTCACGGTAGACCCCATCAGCGGAAACACCACCACCGAGACCGATACTGTTACCGTGCAAATAGATACCTCTGGATTGACAACCTTTAACAGCTATAACGGAACCATTACCATTGATTCAAACAGTGGAACTGAACCTACCAGGCAAGGAGTTATTAGTGTTCACGTCACAATTGAGGTCGTCAGGTCTCTGCCGGATGCAGCGGTAATAGGTGGGTCTCCCTTTGAGGTAACGGTGACCTTTACCGCTACTGAGGATGTATTTGGTCCCCTAGCACTTGTCGATGAGGCACCAACCGGCTGGGAGGCGGCTGTTGATACCGGCTGGTGCGGCCCTGAGGCAGATGAAGCTACGGTAGAGCCATTAACGCCCAATAGAGCAGAATATATATGGTATGGCTCCTCTGATAACGGCACGGAGTTCACTGTGGTCTATAAGGTTAGTGTGCCTGGAACGGTCACAGAGGGGACTTATACATTTGATGATGGAGATGTCGGGATTAGTATTGCTGGTTCCCCGAAGATTTTTGTAGCCATCACCGGTGAATTTGAAATAGAAGCCGTGAGCGGCACCCCAATAGTTGGGGTAACGCGTGAGGCAAAAAGCGACATTTTGGGAGAGGTTACTATTACCCTTTATAAGAGTGATACTGTCATGGCGACCGCTGTAAGTGACGTAGATGGGAACTATGAAATAGTAGCTACCGAAATCGGTGATTACACAGCGGTTGCCAGTAAGGCGGGATTTAGGGATGAGACCCAAACAATATCCATTTCGGTAGATGATTTTGGCCAAACGCTCACTCTTAATTTCCAAGGTGCGCACGGAATTGTCCCCAATGCCGCAGATGTATGGTATGTTCTAGATTGTGTTATCCTTTGGAAATATAAACCGGTTGAGCATCCTGAATTGGGCCTCGATATCTGGAAGATATTGGATGTGGTAATTGCCTGGAAATATAAAATAATAGATTGAAGGCCCTTTTGGGTGGTGTAAGCTAAGTTGCTGAAAATAGATAGGGGTGTACCCTTTGGGCAAGAATCCAAGAAGGAGTATGCCCCTATTAATTTCAACAGGGTTATTGACAAGACCCTCATTATGTGATAACCTTAATTTATCTTATATTTTTATTAGGAGGCTGTAATGAACAGGAAAAGTTATAGTTTAAGGAGGGGGAGGTTGGTGTGGCGTCTGATGTTGGGCGCCCTACTGGTCACAGCAGTGGTCGCCAGCCTGGCTGTTCCAACAAGTATAGTTTCGGCACAACCTGTGCCAATCAGGGTGCTGCCTGCACAGGTGACACCGGGCGAAATCTTTGAAGTAACCGTGACCTTTTCGGCATCTGATGATGCATTTGGTCCCCTAGCCCTTGTCGATGAGGCACCCGCTGGCTGGGCAGCAACTGTTGATAAGAGCTGGTGCGACCCTGGGGCAGATGAAGCTACGGTAGAGCCATCAACGCCCAATAGAGCCGAATATATATGGTATGGCTCCTCTGATATAGATACGCCGTTCTCGGTGGTCTACAAGGTTACTGTGCCCATTGAGGCTACCCCGGGGACCTATACATTTGATGATGGCGATATTGGGTACTCGATTGCTGGTGCCCCGACCGCTCATGTAGGCATCGGTGGCGATTTCCAGGTTGTGATACCAGCAGCGCCACCTACGGTAACTTCGGTAGACCCCAACTCGGGCAGCCAGAGTGCTACACTAGATGCGGTTATCACCGGAACCAACTTCACCGCGGCTACAACAGAAAATGTAAGCTTTGGTGCCGGTATAACCGTTGACAACGTCACTCTGGATAGCTCAATCCAGATAACGGCTGTCATCACCATTGCTAATGACGCCGCAACAGGGACAAGGGATGTCTCCGTTACCACCTCTGGGGGAACTGGGACGGTCACCGCTGGCTTCACTGTGACGGCGGCACCACCACCTACGGTGACTTTGGCGGAGCCCAACGCGGGCAGCCAGGGTGCTACCCTTGATGTGGTTATCACCGGAACCAACTTCACCGCGGCTACAGATGTAAGCTTAGGAGCTGAGATAACCATTAATAGCTTCACTGTCGATAGTGCCACTCAAGTAACAGCTAGTGTCTCCGTCGATGCCGAAGCCACCCCGGGGACAAGAGACGTTTCGGTCACCAACCCTTGGGGGACAGGAACACTCACGGATGGCTTTACTGTCGTTGAAACTATCATCTTAGCCGAGGTCCAGATTGAGCCTACCAGCGTCAATCTGGAATATAGTGCTAACCAGACATTCACCGCTACGGGCTTCGACCAGTTTGACAATGATATAACTGGCGAGGTCAGCTTTGTCTGGAGCGTGGACAATGTTACTGCGGGAGGTATTGTCGCTACCAGTAATACTACAGCGCTATTTACCGCCGGAACCACTTCGGGCACATTTACGGATGTGGTAAAGGTAGTAGGCACCAGGGACACAGTGGAAAAGGAGGCTTTTGCCACTGTAGTGGTGTTTGGCGCGGCGACTAGTACCGAAATAACTGCCCCGGCAGAAGTGCCTGCCACTACCGTACCCGGCGAGGTTGCTCCGCTCTCTGTCCTTAGTTTTGGAGAAGCTACCATACTTGGCGCCACTGCCAAGGACGCCGCCGATTTTGACATACCCCAGGAAGTAGTCACGGCCAACGTGACCTGGGTCGTGTTGGACCCCAATGCGGGGAGTATCGATGCGACCACTGGGAATTTCACGCCGGGAACCGAGCCAGGCATTTACCGCAATGCTATCCAGGCGACGGTAGGTGCGGCAGTGGAAACCTATTCAGTGATAGTGCTTCCGCCCAAGGTGGATACGACTAATGTAAAGGTGGCTACTGTTGCGGCAGCGCTCCCGGCGGATGTGGATGCGGTGACAGAGGCTGATGCTGAGGTTTCCTTCTCCGCTGCTACTGGAGCTGTGACCGGGGATATAATGGTAACCAAATATATCGGACCGCCTGAGCCCGCTGTTGCCTTCGCTGCACTCAAATTCGTAGACGTCTTTGCTAGCTTTGGCGTAGGCGGTGCTTCAGGGACGGCAACCGTAACCATTCACTACATTGATGCCGAAATAGGTACCACTGTAATAGAAACCAGCCTGCTCCTTTATTACTGGGATGGCGCTGCCGGGCGGTGGAAGACGGCTGCCAACAGCAGCGTTGATGTTGCTGCTAATGAGGTGTCAGGCGATGTGCCGGTGGAGGTTCTGAGCGGGGCGCCCATTGGCGCCGGCAACCCCAGTTTAACTTTAACTCCTAATACCGGGGTTGCTGCTACTACTCTCACCGGGACAGGCTTCCAGAGCAATTCGTCAATAGCCATCACCTGGGCTGGAACACCTGTTACCTCTGTAGGCGATAACAGCACTGACGCGAACGGTGACTTCACTGCTATCATCTCTATCCCCACTCAGACCACAGCCGGGGCATATGTAGTCGAGGCTACTGATGGGGCTGGTAACTTTGCCACAGCAGATTTCACTGTAGTCGACGTGACAGGAACTGCGGGTAGTGCAGGTGCTTCGGGGTCTCGAGGACGTTCGGGTGAGCCGGGGGCTGAAGGAGCTGCGGGTGAGCCGGGGGCTGAAGGAGCTGCGGGTGAGCCGGGGGCTGAAGGAGTTGCGGGTGAGCCAGGGGCTGAAGGAGTTGCGGGTGAGCCGGGGGCTGAAGGAGTTACGGGTGAGCCAGGGGCTGAAGGAGCTGCGGGTGAGCCGGGAGCTGAAGGAGCTGCGGGTGAGCCAGGGGCTGAAGGAGCTGCGGGTGAGCCGGGACCCCAAGGTGAGCCGGGGGCTCAAGGTGAGCCCGGACCCAGCGGTCCGATAGGAATTATCATCGCGGCTTTGGCGCTGGGTATTATCGGTGCTATTATAGGGATAGTGGCACTTCTTCGGGGGAGGGTCTAGTTTTTATGCAGGGATTACCTAGGTAAGACAGCAGCTATTGAATGCCATCTAGCTTTGAAGGGAGGGCACCATGGGAAGGGTAGGCTGGAGGTTGAGGGTTGGATGGTCAGTGGTGTTAGCCTTAGCGCTGCTGCTGAGCCTGGTCGGAGGTGTAGTTCCGGCTGACAAGTTGAGCGCTGCTCCTGCGGCTGAGACAGAAACTAATGATAGGTTAGGTGTTGCTAATCCCATTAATGCCAACGAGGCCATTACCGGTGCCTTCTCTACCTCGGGGGATACAGATTGGTATAGGATTAGCCTTGCCTCACCTGGTCGTCTTGAATGTTCAGTGACCAACCCGCCGGCCAATATTCGAGCCAGCATCGCCCTCTATAACAGGCACGCAGATTGGGCCAATGTGTATAGTTATGCAATTAACGATGGAGACGATGTCCATCTGGTATACGACGTGGTTGAGCCGGGTACCTATTTTCTTAGGGTGAATGATAGGGATGGAGACAGCTCTACCGAATCATATACCTTCCTTGCTGGATTTACACCTGTTATTGATCCCCAGGAGCCCAATAACGAATTGGGCCATTCTTTTCTATTAACCGGGAACAGCGTGACGGGGTCAATATTCAACAAATATGACCAGGACTGGTTTAAAATCTATGTTGATAGCGGGGATACACTGACCCTGACCGTAAATCCGCCACTGGATATGATTTCTTACCTCGCTCTTTATAACCCTAGCCTGGGTTGGATGAGTGTTTATAATTGTGCGGTTAACCCCGGAGATACTTTGATTCTGGAACATACTGTATCCGACAGCGGTTTTTATTACATTCGCCTGACGGATAACCGGGGCTGGGCCCACACCGACTCTTACAATATGACCATCAGTGGAGGCATCCCCGGTTACGTGCCTTTCCAGAGTCCAGTATTGGCTGAGTCGGAGGAAAATGGCGAATTGAGCCAAGCAAACCTAGTCGATCTCGACACCTCAATCTCCGGTGCCATTAGCAATACTGGCGACCAGGACTGGTACAAACTGAATGTATCTCAGACAGGACAATTGACAATCGCTCTCACCGAGGTACCAAGCAATCTTCAATTACGGATTCGTCTTTACAACAGTTCTGGCAGTCAAGTTCTTTCCGGGCGGGCAACGGATGTTGGGGACTTAATTTCCCTTACCTACGATATAACCACTCCGGATACGTTCTATCTGCGTTTTGACAATTTGGACAACCAGGCATTTTCAGGCGATAACTATACCTTTTCCACTTCGCTGGTGGAGGTCAATGACCTGTATGAGCCTAATAACAACTACGGTGATGCCAAACTCTTGAACCAGCAAAACAGAATCAACGCCTTTGTTTTTGCAACAGGAGATCAGGACTGGTACAAGCTCAACGTCAGCCAGCCGGGTGACCTGAGGGTTATTTTGAGTGATCTACCGCAAAACATCACGCCTGAAATAAATGTTTACAACCTATCTAAAGAGCGGCTGGCTGGGGTGAGCGGTACCACCCCCGGCATGGGCTTGGAATTGGTTTATTCTATCCCAAGCTCTGGTACCTATCTTATTCGGACCAACGACAGTGGTAACAATGACGAGGCCACCACACCTTATACCCTGACGATTCATGGCGCCGATTTCAGCGCCTATGCGCCTACTGCCCGCATCGACCTGATCAGTCCCGGTGCCATCATCGTCGGAGATACGATCGAACTCGCCGGCTCCGGAATCGATTCAGACGGAACCATTGTCGGGTATTCCTGGCGTTCTGACATTGACGGCGTTTTGAGTGACCAAAATACATTCAGTACCAATTCCCTTTCCCTGGGCACTCATACCATCTATTTTAAGGTTCAGGACAACGATGGTATCTGGTCCACCGAGGTGAGTGAAGTTGTCTACGTGGGAAGCAGCGTCTCCGACGAGGTAGAACCAAACAGCCCCATTGGGCTGGCCAATGAGATTGCACTTGCCCGGCCAATCAAAGGTAAGATCAATGAGGGGGGTGACGGAGATTTTTTCAAGTTTTATATTGACCGCCCAGGTCATCTCAGTCTTTCTGCCACCAATGTGCCCAGCAATCTCAGGCTCAACCTGGCCCTGTATAACCGCCACCTAGATTGGATTAACGTCTATCAATACGCAAATGCGGATGGAGATGATGTTTCCCTCGGTTTCAATATTACCGAACCGAGCTTTTATTATCTCAGGGTTGGTGACCGTGACAATGATTTTAACCCCGACTATACCTATACACTCACAGCCAGTTTGGAGCCTGCTGTCGACCCCCAGGAACCTAATAACTCCATGCTGGATTCCTACACCCTAACTGGTAACAGCATTCACGGCTATATCTTCCCCAGTGGTGATGAAGACTGGTACAAGGTATGGGTTGATGCCGGCAATACCCTGACTGTCAATCTTACCAATACCCCTGCCAATCTCAGGCCAGGCATCTACTTGTACGACCGCAATCGAAATTGGCTCAACGTTTACACCTATGCCGAGAATGAAGGGGATTCGCTTGAATTAAGTCACCAGTTGGATGAAGCGGGATTCGTATATATTCGGGTTAATGAGCGGGATGGCGATTTGAATTGGACCCAGATGTACCAATTGACCGTAAGCGGGGCTAATCCCGGTTATTATCCGCCTGAATCGCCGTCAGTCACTGAACAGGAAGATAACGATGTGATTGCCGATGCCAATCTCATCGGGTTTGACAACCCTGTTTCCGGGACCACTGGGGAACCTGGCGATAAGGATTGGTTTAAATTCAGCATGCCCTCACCTGGTATTATCCATACCCAACTGAATAATGTCCCGTCCAACCTGCGGGGCAGAATTCGCCTTTACCAAGATGCCGGGAGTCAAATTGGCTACAGGGATGCCACCAATCCCGGTGATGACCTGTCACTTAATACGCGGGTAACCCGTCCCGGTACCTATTTGGTTCTGATTGACAGCCTGGATGCAAGTGAATCCTCTGCTCAGCAGTATCGTTTGACAATTTCGGCCACGACTGCTGTGGACAATTATGAGCCCAATGACCGGTTCGGCGATGCAACCCTGCTTAGGGAGCAAAACCGCATACAGGCTTTGCTCTTTGACCGTGGAGATGAGGACTGGTATCGGGTGACAGTGGACGCAGGCAGCATTCTCGCAGTGACGGTGGCTGATGTCCCATCTGAGGTCAGACCCCAGATTGAGATTTTTAACAATAGTGGGAGTCGTCTCTCGTCTAAACTTGCCACCAATGATGGACAGGAATTATCCCTGTCTCAGGATATTGATACCACTGCCGACTACTTTATCCGCATCAGGGATGTGGGTAATGATAGCTTCTCAACCAATCCCTACACCCTAATCATCAACGGCGCCCGATTCAGCTCATTCACCCCGCTGGCCTTCATTGATTCCATAGCCCCTAATCCGGCTTTGGAGGGTGAAATGGCGACCTTTGAAGGGCATGGTGAGGATGCTGATGGCGATATAATCGGCTATGCCTGGCGTTCATCCCTTGACGGTCCTATTAGCAATTCCAGAGTGGCTACCCGGGACAACCTCAGCACGGGAACCCATACCATCTACTTCAAGGTCAAGGACAACGACCAGAACTGGTCACCGGAGACCAGTACCATTCTCTACATCGGGGTGTCTGCCCCCGAGGAGACCGAACCTAATAATGAAGTCGGCGAGGCCAACCCCATAGATTTTGGCATCCAGTATTCAGGCACTATCGACCCCGGAGACGATTACGATTTTTACCAGATTCATGTGGCGCAACCGGGACGGCTGACCATTAACGCAACCAACCCCACGGGAAGCAATATGAGAACCTACCTCGGCATGTACAACCTGGATGCAGATTGGGCCAATGTCTATACCTATGCAGATAATGCAGGGGACCCGGTGACCCTGATATGGAACCTTTCTGAACCGGGATACTATTTCCTGCGGGTCCATGACAGCGATGGAAATGCCGGCAGTGAGTATACCATTACCGCCAACCTGCAAGTGGCTGCCGATGCCTATGAGCCTAACTATGATGTCACCCACGCGGCGCTCATCTCGACTCAGGATACCATTCAAGGTTATATCTTCCGTAGCGGCGATGAGGATTGGTATAAAGTAACTCTAGACAACCCGGGAACCCTGAATTTATCCCTCACCAGCATGCCGGATAACTTGAGAGGCTATATCATCGTCTATAATCGCAACACTGATTGGCTCAATGTCTACACTTATGCTAACAATGATGGAGATAACGTCTACCTCAGTTATGATGCACCTGACCCGGGCACCTATTTTATAAGAATTATCGACGTGGACAGTGATTGCAACCCCGGCGCTACCTATACATTCACTACCAGTTTTCAGCCGGCACCAGACCAATATGAGCCCAATTACGATTTCTGGCGCAGCACCTTGCTGACCACCAGTCCCATCGAAGCCTCCATTTTTCCTGGCGGTGATAAGGACTGGTATAAATTCTACGCAGACAGCGGTGCCAGTTTACAGATGAAGGTAGACAATGTGCCGTCAAATCTGCGCCCTTACCTGACCCTATACGGCGGCAATGCGAACTATCTGTCGGTTTATGCCACTACAGATACTGAAGGAGAGTCAGTCACCCTTGATTACAGTGTGTCTGAATCCGGGTTCTATTATCTTAGAGTCCATGATAGGGATGGAGACCGTTCGGCAGAGGACACCTATTGCCTGACAGTAAGTGGTGCTAACCTGGGCTATTCTCCCCCTGACCAGCCAGCAACGGCGGAGACAGAACCCAATAATGAATTTAAAGCAGCCACACTAATCAGTACCCAGCCGGTCTCCGGCTCCCTTGCCTTAGCTAATGATAATGACTGGTTCCGATTTGAGTTCGGTGAACCGGGTAAGCTAACTGCTTCCCTTACCGTTCCTTCAACCATATGCTCCGTCATCAAGCTGTATGACGCCAACAACAGCGAACGCGCCAGTCGCACTGCCGAAAATAAGGGAGACTTCTCCCGGGTCATCTTTGCTATCGATAAGCCCGGAACCTGGTATATCAGAATTTACGATACTGCCGGAATCGCCTCAGCCGAAGCCTATGAACTGACCCTGACCTTCGACCTGGAATACGATTCCTTTGAACCCAATCCGGACTATGCCAATGCAGCACCCATCACCTTCGGTCAGGCAATTCAAGCTGCGATATTTCCCAACAGCGACCGCGACTGGTTCAAAATGGAACTGGAGAAAGCGGGAGTGATTCGGTTTGAACTAAGCCAGGTTCCTCAAAACATTGAGATAGGGTTGCGTCTATTTAATCAGAACAAAAGTCAGAGACTCTCCAAAGAGGCCCTCAACGGAGGAGATTCTCTCCAGACAAGGTACCTCGCTCCCTCAGCAGGCACTTATTATCTTGAAATTTACGATCGGGGCAATGACGACCATTCCGTTATACCTTATAAGTTGACTGCCTTTTTCACGCCCATGGAGGATGTGTCTGAGCCCAATGAACGGTTCAGCCAAGCCACCAGACTTGAGGAGAGCAATCAGGCTACGGGTCTGATTTATCCCAATGGTGACCAAGATTGGTACCGTTTCTCGGTGGACGAGGCCGGAACCTTACGAATTCAATTGACGCAAACCGATGGCATCGAACCGCGTATTCGTCTTTACAATGATAGCAAGTATCAATTGGCTAGCATGACAGCCAAAAATAAAGGAGATGGATTGGTGCTCACCTATGAAATCACCAAACCTGACCTGTACTATCTGCTGCTCAATGATGACGGTGGGAATAATTACTCCCTTCAGCCCTATGTCCTGACCATTGAAGGGGGAGCATTTACCACATTTTACCCTATAGCTACCATTGAAAGCCTGAGCCCCAATCCAGCCATCCAGGGTGATACGGTAACCCTGTCCGGAAGCGGGACCGATGGTGATGGTACCGTGGTTGCCTATCAGTGGACCTCAGATCGTGACGGGATATTGGGGAATGCCAGCGTCTTGACCTTAAATAACCTGTCTATGGGGAGGCACCGCATCTCTTTGCGTGTGCAGGACAACGAGGGCCACTGGTCTGGGACCGTATATGATACCCTGTACATAACAGACGAAATCCTGAGCGAATCAGAATATAATAACGATACAGCCCATGCCAACCCGCTACCCCAAGCCACGCGGCTGGATGGTAGCATCTATCCCAAGGGCGATGAAGATTATTACAAAATCTATTCAGACCAGCGTGGCTATCTGTCCGTTCTGGTGGATCCGGTTGCGCCGGCGATGAGGGCCTATATCAGCTTCTATGATGCCGGCGGAAATTGGATGAACCGCTACAATTATGCTACCAATGACGGAGATTGGGTGTCATATGAGTTTTTCGCCGAGCCGGGCTGGTATTACATCCGCATTCACGACAGAGACAATAGGAGTCATCAGCAAACCTATGGTGTCCTGTTCAGCTTTACTCCTGCCCAGGACCTGAATGAACCTAATGACTCACCGAGCGAGGCAACGTTGATTGAGCCTGATACCACTGTTAGTGATGCCCGAATTTGCCGGGAGGGAGACGAGGATTGGTATCGGGTGGAAATCGGTGAGGGGGGTAGGCTCAGCCTGAGTCTCACCAACGCACCGCAAGATATGAGGGGCTACCTTGTGCTTTATAATCCCAATATAGATTGGCTCAATGTCTACAACTATGCGTATAATGGTGGAGATGATGTCTTCCTGGATTATGATGTCATCAACCCTGGCATTTATTACATCAGGGTAACTGATAGGGATGGCAGGGCGCATACAGAGCCATATACCTTTACCTGCCAGTTCACCCCAGTGGTCGACAACTACGAAAATAATTATGACGCAGGTCATGCCACCCTGTTACCACAGAGTTCCGTTGAAGCCGCTATCTTCCCGGCAGGCGACCGGGATTGGTTCAAGGTTTATGCTTCATCAGATTCCACCCTTTTCCTGTCAGTTACCCAGCCCCCGTCTGACATGAGGGCTTCTATCGCCATCCACAACCGGGATATCAGCTGGATTGGTGTTTACGAAACAGCCAACAACAATGGAGACAATGTTTACCTGAGCTATGATATCCCAGAAGACGGCTTTTACTACATCAGGGTCACCGATTACAATGGTAGGGCACACCTTACTCCCTACCAGTTCACCGTGACCGGAGGTTCCCCCGGCTATGAACCGCCACTTACACCCGCTACCTCGGAAAATGAGCCCAATTCCGACTACGGGGAGGCAACCTATATCGCCCTGGAAATAGATGTGAGCGGCACGATTGACCCGGCGGATGATTATGACTGGTATCGTTTTTATGTGAGTTCGACCGGCATTGTGGAGGTTTCCCACACCAATATTCCGGGCGAGGTTACTTCGGAAATGTGGGTCTACAATGCCAATAAGAACCAAATAGATTATCGAACCACCACCAACCCTGGTGAGGATAATGTTCTGACCACGACCATTACCGAAGCAGGATATTATCTCGTCAGGCTGGCTGATAGGGGCAGGGATAATTCCTCCTCTGAGATGTATACGCTTCGTATCAGCCATACGCCAGTGGTGGATGGCAATGAACCAAACGATAATTATGGTTCGGCTACATACCTGGGGCAGGATACGGTTCAGGGCTATATTTTTGATGCCGCTGACGAGGACTGGTATCGGCTTTATGTCCGACAGCCGGGTAACCTGTCCGTTTCTCTGGACGAGGTACCGGCTGAAATCCAGTCGCACCTGTGGCTTTACAACACCAATAAAGGCCAGGTAGGAAGTTGGTTGGCCACCAACCCTGGTGACGGTGGGTCAGACCTGATTACTTATGAGGTCGAAGACCCAGGATTCTATTTTGTCCGTATCTATGATGAAGGGAAAAACAGCTACTCCAACAGCACTTATACCCTTCGGATAACTGGTGCCGATTTTTCCCTGGCTCCCATTTTGCAGACGATTGGAGATCGAACCATTGATGAAACCATAGACTATGCCTTTATCATCTTTGCCACTGACCCGGATAATGAGCAGGATCTGACTTACTCAGCTAGCAACCTGCCACCCGGAGCTTCTTTCGATCCCAACACCCGGACCTTTAGTTGGACCCCGAGCCGTGGTCAAGCCGGAAATTATGCCGGAATCCATTTTGAGGTGTTTGATGGCATCTATACAGACAGCGAGGACATTACAATTATTGTAAACAGGTTAAGCAGAGCGCCAGTACTTGCACCCATAGGTGATAAGACCATAGCTGCTAATAGCCAGCTCACCTTCCAGATTTCGGGCAGTGATCCGGATATTGGAGATACGTTAACCTATTCAGCCAACAATCTTCCTAGTGGCGCCGATTTCACACCTTCTACCGGAACATTTAGCTGGACTCCTACCTCTGAGCAGGTAGGGCTCTATCCGGACATCTACTTTGAGGTGACCGATGGCTACTGGACAGACTTTGAGTACATAAATATTGAAGTCATAGTCCCTGAACCAGATATCTCTGTCTCCCCCACAAGCCACGACTTTGGAAATGTAACTATTGGCAGCACATCAGCAGCCAAAACCTTTACAGTTACCAACACAGGCGATGCAGACCTTGTGATAGACACCATCACAATTACAGACATAAATGCCTCTGAGTTCAGCATTCAGAACGACAACTGTTCAGAGCAGACAATAATACCTTCAGACAACTGCACAGTAGATGTTGTTTTTTCACCAACATCGGCAGGGGCAAAGAGTGCAAATCTCTCAATTCCTTCTGACGACCCTGACACACCGACACTAGATATCCCGCTGAGCGGGACGGGGATAGAGGCCAAGGGCTCCATCTCAGGCCAGGTAACCCTCCAGAGCAGGGTCAATCACAGCGGCGTCGAGGTTAGCATCGATGGTGGTCTCTGGACAGGGAGCACCAATGCCGCCGGGGAGTTCTCCATCCCAGACGTGAACGAGGGGACTCACACTGTGACGGTCAGTATGGTTGGGTACTTGCCTGCCACCAAGACAGGAGTCGAGGTCACCAGAGGCAGCGACACGTCCCTTTCCGAAGTTATGCTCCTGGGCGGTGATACGGATGCTGATGCAGATGTAGACCTTGATGATCTGGCAACGGTAGCAGCCAGCTTTGGCGCTACGGGTGGTGCTGCCGACATCAACGCTAACGGCGTTGTGGACATCTTCGACTTGGTGCTGGCAGGGATTAACATTGGCGAAACTGAGAGCCTCTGGCCTTAGGAGCCGTTGTGGAATAGCTGGTCAACGGTGCATTTCCTCTAGATGCTCGGGGATCTGCTCATCTTCGCCTGTGGTCGTTTTCTGAAGCATGTCAACCTTGCCGCGGTAGTGCCAGCAGTTTATGCCATCAATCACCTCGTCGGCCAGTTGCTCCAGCTCGCCCAATCAAGGATTAAACATCTCGAGCTTCTGTACAATGTCAAACAGCCTGAACTTCTGTGTAAAGAGGTGACGGAACAAGCTATTGTTACCTCAATTGCACTGAACGGACTTTGGTTACCTCCGCTGTCCGAAGCCGGGACTACTCACTTTGCCAGGGGCTCTCGGTCTTGCCATAGTTGATGCCACATAGCACCAGGTCAAAAATGTCAACCATTCCATCCTTATTAATGTCTGCCCGCTCATCTACCGGTGGCTGGGTATTAAAGCTACTAGCGATAATAGCCACATCATTTATGCCTATCACCTGGCTGCTATCGGCATCCCCGGCGAGGAGGGTGACCGAAGGAAGTCGAGGTGGTTCCTCATATAGTCCGTACTGTGTAATATCGTCGAATACTATCCCGCTCCTCTCGGCCGGCAAATACCCGGGCATAGTGACCGTGAGGGAGTAGGTTCCGACGGGTGCCATCACAATGAGGGAACCATCGGGATAAGTGGTTGTAGTAAACTGCGTGCTGCCGGTGAGAGTAACCGTGGCTCCACCATGCTGCTGACGCCCTTGCAGCTTAACCTCCCCCATCACCATTCCTTTAGGGATATCATCTACCGGGATATCGATCCCTGGCACTGACCCACCCTCCGAAAGGAGCACTGGGTCGGGGTAGTAGCCAACAAGGTCACCTGGTGAGAAGCTGGCCATATATGGGTCAAAGTTGTCATCGGCATCGAGGAAAGCATGCACCATGTAAGCCCCATCGGGCAAATCGGATATGGTATAGGCACCCCCTGGGCTAGGAACAGCGGCCATGTACGGCCTCATACCTGAGGGTACTACAGACCAGGCGACGACATAGATATTATGAGTATCGGTCACTGCGGTGCCGGTGTAACTGACTGTGCCGCTGATGGAGCCGGTGCCAACAACATCATACAGGGTGAAATCGACGCCAGTGGCTGAGCTGCCGCCTGAGATGACTATCGGCTCGTATACATGGGCTGTGGGCTCGTCTTCATCTGGGCGACCATTATCATTTGCGTCGAGCCAAGCCCAGAGGTAGAAGCTGCCATCGGGGAGACAGGCGAGGGTATAAGGACCTGGCTCCGTAATAGAGCCAAAGGTTACCATAAGGTAGTCACCCTCAGGGACACCCCCCATGAGAGCTATGATATAGATGTTATGGCTGCCAGTCACCTGGCCGATATAGCTAACTGTGCCGCTGATAGAGCCAGTCTGGTCAATCATATTGATATTGATTCCGGTGACCTGGCTGCCTTCTGAAATAGTCACCGGGTCTGGGTAGTAGGCGAATGGCTCACAGGGTTCCGGCATTCCTGGTCCTGAATCGTTGACATCCAGGATAGCGTATACATAGTAGGTGCCGCTGGGGACAGGCGAGATGGTATAGGGGTAGGTGCCGGGGCCAGTGAATTCAATGACAGCAGTGGGTTCTTCAGGCCCACCCCCGCCGCTGGATGCGGAAACATAGAGGTTGTGGGGCCCAGTGACCGTGCCGTCATAGCTTATGGTGCCGCTGATGGAGCCGGGGTCATATAGCACCACATCGATTTCGCTAGCCCAGCTACCGCCGGTGATAGTTACGACGTCGGGGTATTTGCCCTTTGGCTCGTCGGGGTCAGGGTCCCAGTTATCATTATTGATGATATCGAGCCAGAAGTGGACAGTATAGTTGCCATCGGGAACGCTATCGAAACTGTAGGCTCCAGGACCCTGCTGAGCATAGTGGAATATGCGAAGGGGGGGGAACTCAGCCCAGGGCTGAATACGTAGAACACCCTTGACCGAGTAGTTCTCAGGGTCGGATACCGCAGTGCCCCCATAAGACACATTGCCGCTGATGCGCCCAGTGGCATCAAGCATCTCAAAGTTGACCCCGTACACCGACCCACCACCAGAGATGGTTATGACATCAGGGTAGTAGCCCATGGCGAGGACCTGCCCAGGCTGGGGAGGCCCCTTCCCGGGGTCAAAATCGTCGGTAATAACCATAGCGAGCGCGCCGTAGCTGCCATCGGCAACCGGGGAGAATTTAAAGGGATAGCTGCCGGGGCCGGTGAACTCGAGGAACAGATGGTAGGCAGGCCCCTGCTCTGGAAGCAAAAGAAAGACAAAAAGTCTGTAGGTATCAGTCACCTGACCTGAATAGCTTATGGTGCCGCTGACCGATGGCGGTGGCCAGATGTTTTTAAGGCAGTTGTTGTCCTCGTTTAGCTCGTCGGCTATACTACCGCTGTCAACGCACACCATTATCTTATCACTGCCCCCGGTCAGGGTTATCGGGGGGAAGGAGAGAAGCTGGCTCACCCCACTAGGCGGCAACCAGTCCACCCCAGCCTCGTCTACAAGAACCCCGTCTCTATACAGGGCCACATCAACTGCCGGCGAGTTAACATTTCCTCTATTCTTGACTTGGTAGTACACCTGATAGATTCCGTTCTCTTTGTCTAACCATTCCTCATACTTCTCGATAACTACTAAATCGGGCTTCTCTGGCGTTGGGGCCATCACCCTTTGCAGGGTAAGCATGGCCCATGCGGTAGATAAGATTCGCTCCCCATCGTCCCAAGGGGAAACCGGCCACCAGCCGTCAGCGGTTTGCTCACTGAGCAAGGCGTCAGCGAAATTCTGGAACCAGTCAATTGAGTCAATGCTGTCCACCTTGAGGGCTTCCAATCCCTTCATGACAGCATATGTGGCGTGATAACAGGTGGGGCATCCCCTCCAACCTGAATCGTGGTCATCCTCCCAGTGCCTCACCAGATAGTCGATGGCATCCTGCACCCTCTGACTAGTTGCGGCTGTATCACCAACAAATGCCATCTGCTGGAGCAGATTGCCTGTTTTGAGAACATTAACCCAAAGGTCATCGTCGGGGCAGCCGGGACCGGTATAATCGGCTCCGCCATCATGTTCGTCTTCATCAACATCGTTCTGGATGTAATCTATCCAGATGTCCAGCTCTGTCCTCACAAAGCCAGGGATGGGCAACTGAAAGCCGATGGGTGGTAGTGCTTCGGCATAGGCAAGTCCCAAGGTTACCCACCCCGAATTGGATTCATCGCTTCTATCACCAGCGTTGTCCATGGGGCGATAGTTCCACCCACCTCTGCCGAAGCCCTTATCGGTCTGTGCCCAGGCGATATAATCCACCGCATCCTGTAGCACCCCCCGGTAACTCCGGCCAGCCACCGCACCGCCATCACCGTTTGGTATTGCTGGGACTATAATGTCAGGGCTTTGGCTAGCGGCGATGGCCATCATAACCATACTGGTCTCATATATGTCGACACTTCCCTTGGGCAGGTCAGGGGAACGGAAGTAGACCCCAATGCCGTTGCCATTCTTATCCGGGTCGTCCGTTTTTCCATCATGAATCTGAGGGGAAATGTTTGTGGTGTATGCCTTGGAGAAGAGGTAGTTAAGTCCAGCCCTTACTTGACTATGATACTGGTACCCGGTGTCGAACGGTGAGGAGTAACCAAGGTCAATGGCGTGCGTCTCCAGTTTCAGAACAGCCATGGCCGTTTTAGCGACCTGGTATTGGCTTCCCCACGAGCCGTCATCAAGGTTTTGCTGTCCTGCCAGCCAGGCAACCCCGTCCACAATGGCTTCTGGGATTGTCCCTCTCGGAACCACAGAGATAAGGGCGAAGTCGATAGGGCTGGTGGTTTCGCCTGCCCCGGTTACGGTGACCTTGGCGGCCTCGTCCTGATTATATGTATCGTCATACCACTCATCAACATAATCCAAGTCAGAGCAGCAGGCGCAGGCCCTGACTCGGTAGTCCCCGGGGGGGACTGTCAGAGTGTAGTTGCCATCCTGGTCGGTATCAGTGCCTCCCATCCAATCATCGCTGTAGTAATCGAAGCAATGGACGTGGAGGTCAGGGATGCCCTGGCCCTCGGTGTCGGTGACCCTGCCCGAGATGAAGCCTCCAAGCTCCAGGGCGAAGTCGATGGGGCTGGTGTCATCGGGGGCAGTTACCTCTACCGGGGTGGCCTCCTCCCAAACATAGACACCGTCATAGAGGTCATGGACATAGCCTGGGGCTTCAGCCTGAACCTCGTAATTCCCTGAGAGGAGTCCCTTTATGGTGTAGCTGCCATCACCTCTTATTTCGCTGCCCTCACCGAATTCGAAGTCATAGCCCTCGGCATGAACCTTACCAGTGGTGATGGGTTCGCCCAGCTCATCGTAGACTGTGCCTGAGATTGAGCCTCCAGGCTCCAGGGCGAAGTCGATGGGGCTGGTGGTCTCACCCACCACTACTGTGACCTTGGCGGCCTCATCCTGATTATATGTATCGTCATAGTATTCATTGATATAGTTGAGGTCGGAACAAGTGGCGCAGGCCCCGACTCGGTAGTCCCCGGGAGGCAGTATCAGGGTGTAGTCACCATTCGGGTCGGTATTAGTGCCTGCCGTCCACTCATCGGTGTAGTAATCCTCGGCGTGCAGGTGGAGGTCGTAGATGCCCTGGCCCTGGGCATCGGTGACCCTGCCTGAGATGAAGCCTCCAAGCTCCAGGGTGAAGTCAATGGGGCTGGTGTCATCGGGGGCAGTTACCTCTACCGGGCTGGCTTCGTGGTGACCGAAGACATTGTCATGGAACATGCGGACATAGCCGGAGGCACAGGCGTTGACCCGGTAGTCCCCTGAGAGGAGCCCCTTTATGGTGTAGCTGCCATCACCTCTTATTTCGCTGCCCTCACCGAATTCGAAGTCATAGCCCTCGGCATAAACCTTACCAGTGGTGATGGGTTCGCCCAGCTCATCGTAGACTGTGCCTGAGATTGAGCCTCCAGGCTCCAGGGTGAAGTCAATGGGGCTGGTGTCATCGGGGGCAGTTACCTCTACCGGGGTGGCCTCCTCCCAAACATAGACACCGTCATAGAGTTCACGGACATAGCCTGGGGCTTCAGCCTGAACCTCGTAATTCCCTGAGAGGAGTCCCTTTATGGTGTAGCTGCCATCACCTCTTATTTCACTGCCCTCACCGAATTCGAAGTCATAGCCCTTGGCATAAACCTTACCAGTGGTGATGGGTTCGCCCAGCTCATCGTAGACCGTGCCTGAGATTGAGCCTCCAAGCTCCAGGGTGAAGTCGATGGGGCTGGTGGTCTCACCCTCTGTTACCGAGACCGGGGCAGCCTGGCTATCGCCATAAACGTTGTCGTAGAATCTATCGG
>SDBU01001947.1_pt1 | contig 28379 bp, 21 predicted proteins | sample 2277071 | NCBI WGS metagenome assembly SDBU01 (sample SAMN10397929, study PRJNA504765) | marine sediment metagenome | isolation source: marine sediment core GS08_GC12, 126 cmbsf | place: Arctic Ocean: Gakkel Ridge, Loki's castle | collected 2008 | reverse complement strand
GTTGAACACCCCTCGCTGGGTTAACAACTCCGCCCATTGGGGACCCCACAGTGAAATCGAACTCGTCGGATCGGGAGGCGTCGCATGGGCATAGACGACAAGGTCATTGAGGAGATGGTTCAGCGGATTCTCACCGTCGCCAAGCCGGACAAAATCATCCTCTTCGGCTCGGCAGCCACAGGGCAGATGACACCGGACAGCGATATTGACCTGTTGATCGTCGAACCTGACCCCAGCAATCAACGCAAGGAATATGTTCGCATTCGAAAGGCGCTGTGGGACTTCGACTACCCCTTCGATATTCTCTTCATCGCTACGCAATGGTTCGAAGAGAGCAAGGATGTCATTGGCGGCATCGCCTACCCGGCCAATAAATATGGGAAGGTGATCTATGAAGCCGCCTGAGGACGTGAAGAAACGAATCGTCAACCAATGGCTCGACAAAGCCAATGCCGACATCGTTCTTGCGGAGCATCTGCTTTCAGATGAAACCGCATTTCTGAACGCGATCACATTCCACTGTCAACAGGCAGCCGAGAAGTATCTCAAAGCATTGCTCACCTGGTGGGAGACCGAGTTCCCCAAGACCCACGAATTGGCTAAGCTGATCAAGTTGGCTGATGCCCAACTCGTCTGATGGAGGCGATGAGGAAGCGAGATGATGTTTTCTCCTGAAGATTCATCCCCGCGAAGCAAGGCTCAAGAACTTGCCTGGCAGGCGATGGAGCATGTTCACCAAGACGATGAAAGCGCCGCTCAAATATGCCACAAGGCGCTGGAGATATATCCCGACTGTGTCGATGCCCTGCTCATGCTGGCGGATCTCGAAAGCCAATGGCAGCGGGATTTCGTCAGTGGAGTGAAAAAGGCAATCGAGGCTGGCCGACGCGACTTAGGCGAAGAGTTCTTCCTGGAGAACAAGGGCTACTTCTGGGGGATCGTCGAAACGCGACCATTCATGCGGGCCATGGGCGCACTTGCTGAAGCCTTGGCTGACAACGAATACCATCTCGACGAAGCGATTTCCGTTCACGAGGAGATGCTGGAATTGAATCCCGGCGATAATCAGGGAATTCGTCACGGCCTGCTTGGCTGTTATCTGGCCAGGAAGCAATACTACAAAGCACAGATGCTTCTGGACCAGTATCCGGACGAGGCGTCCGCATTCTTTTTGTGGGGCCGCGTGCTGCTCGACTGCGCAACCCAAGGCGAAGACAAGGCCGTCAAGACGCTGCGGAAAGCCCGCAAAGAGAATCCGCATGTCGAACACTACTTCTTCCCTCGCAAACAGAAGCCACGCGAGCGTATGGGACACTACTCGCCTGGTGATGAAAGCGAAGCGATTGCTTGCGCCCAATTGCTTCACCTCGCTTGGAAAGCGCACAGCCCCGCCCGCAAGTGGCTGCAACGGGTTTGTGCGGCGCCATTAGAAATGGAGGGGCACGTGAATGACGATCTGCGTAAGATAATGAACGATGTGCCAAGGGCCTACACCGCACGGTTTGCCGATCTCGTGAGGCTGGCGGATGCGTTCTGCGGTGCCCATCTTAACATCGAATACAAAGAGTTATGCCGCGAGATGGCTATTGCCGTCTGCCAGAAAGGCTCACCGGTTCTGAAGGGCAAGTGCGAGGGGTGGGCGGCTGGGATTGTCTACGCCATTGGCCGCGTCAACTTTCTGGACGACCCGAGCCAGACCCCGCATATGAAATCGAAGCAGATCGCCGAGGGCTTTGGCGTCTCCGTGGCTACGATGCAGGCCAAGGCAAGGGTTATTCGTGAGGGGCTCGACCTCATGCCGCTTCATCCGGACTGGTCGCTGCCCAGCAGGATGGATGACAACCCGCTCGCCTGGATGCTGGAGGTGAACGGATTCTTCATGGATATTCGCACGGCCCCGCGTGAAGCACAAGTCGCTGCCTACGAAAAAGGACTTATCCCATACATCCCAGCGGACCGGGATGAGTAGACCATGATCCGCTACCCCATCTACACCCGCCGCTCAAACCCGGCACGTGCGGGTCCTGCGGCGGTCCCTTCAAGGACAACCACGGCAGCTAAGTCTTGGCTACCCAGCGGCAAATGCTCCAGGCCAGTGGACGGATCAGCAGGTATCGCTGCTGGCCCTCGGCGGGCTGGCGGTGATGCGGCGACGGGGGGGATGACTGGCAGCGGCCGTTGATGTGGCGGTGGTTTCGCTTCGGGTGGACATCATAGAATCCCAATGCCCAGGAGGGCTGGGTCCATGCCGTCCGGCCCTTACAGACGCAGGTTGGATCTCCCCCTGCGTCGGTGGCTGGGAGCGCGGCGGCCCGACGGCGCGGGGTCTGTCTACATGGGGGATGTGGACTGAATACGCGGCGGCACCTGCTTCGGTTGCGGAGGAGAACCGACAGCCGACTGGAGAGTGAATCATGCAGATGATTCTTGCGGCAACGACTGGCCTGATGATCCTCGCGGCGTTTGCCGGCTGCCAGTCGAACGATTCGCGGCCGTGCGATGAAGCCGCGACGAAGCCGGCGGCGCCCACTCAAGAGAACACGCAGATGACCAGAGCCGCGCCCGCCGACGCCATGCAGGTGCAGCCGTTGGGCAAGGGCGACAAAGCTCCCGTGGCGGTCCTTCGCCGCCCCGACGGTCGGCAGGTCGACCTGGCCACGCTATACGGAAGCAGGCCCACGGTGCTGATCTTCTACCGTGGCGGCTGGTGCCCGTACTGCAACGCGCACCTGGGGCAGATCGCCACGGCCGAGGCGGAACTGCTGGCCATGGGCTACCAGGTGCTGGCGATCAGCCCGGACCGACCGGAGGAGCTGGCCAAGACGCTGGACAAGCAGCACCTGACCTACCAACTCCTGTCCGACAGCGACGTGGCGCTTGCCCGGGCGTTCGGCCTGGTATTCCTTGTTGACGACCCGACGCTGGAGAAGTACCGGGGATTTGGCATCGACCTGGAGCAGGCTTCCGGCCGGACCCACCACCTGCTTCCGGTGCCGGCGGTGTATGTTGTGGATCAGCAGGGGATCATTCGCTTTGCTCATTGGGATGCCGACTACAAGGCACGACTGGCTCCTGAAGTGTTACTGGCAGAGGCACGGAAAGTCATGGCTTCTATTGACCCCGGCTCCGACAGTTCGAGGCCATGATCCTGGCTCCCGGGAGCACATGCGATGGTGAAAGAGGGCGTGCGCGATCCAGAGGGTTGGGTCGGCGCCTATGGTGACGCGCTGTGTCGGTACGGCTGCTGAAGGTTCCCGTCTGGCCTCGCACGGCGCTTACGCACGGGGGCGTCGATCGCCCCCGCGCGTGATCGCGACTCTCAGCGGCCGATGCTCTTCAGGTAGGCCTCCCACCGGGCCCTGGCCTGCGCCTCGGTCATCTTGCCGGCCTTGACTCCGGCCCAGATCTTCTTCTTGACCGCTGCCAACTCGGCTTCGCTCGCCTTGGCAGCGCCAAAGCGCTTCTTCAGCCCTTCGTAGTGTCTATTGGCCTCTTCACGCGTCATCTTGCCCGCTTTGACCGCGCCCTCGATACGGCGCTTGATGGGATCCCAGTCCACCTTCTCACCGCGGTCACCCTGGCCGGCCATCGCCTTGCGCATCCGTTGGAGGCGGGCACGGGCATCCTCTGCCGAGATCCTGCCTGCGGCGACCGCCTTCCTGAGCTCGGCCTCGGCGCGCGCGTAGTCCTCACGGGGGTTGCGCTTACGCTCTTCGCCCGGCTTCCCGCCGCGGGCGCTTGGACCCCAAGCGGCTTGGTTCTTGATCGCCGCCATTTTGGCATGGGCCTGCCTCTCGGTCAGCTTTCCGGCCTTGACCATCGCCTGCAGCTTCTTCCAGGTGGCTTCCAGGTCGTGGCCGCCCTTGTCGCGGCCCTCGGTGATCGCCTTCCATTTGGCCAGGGCTTGCTCCTCGGTGATCTCCCCTTTGGCGACGGCGGCCTTGAGCCGCTCACCAATCTCCGCTTTCTCCAGGCCGTCCCACAGCGACAGCGCCCATCGCTCGGTCACCTCGCCTGAGGCCACCAACGCTTTGAGCTTGGGCCCTACCTCGTTCTCCTTGAAGTGATGCCACTTCTTCCAGGCATCCTCTTCGCTCAGCTTGCCTGCAGCCACAGCCGCCTTGATTTTTTCGCCGACTGACCCGATCCATTCGCCAACTCGGCGTTCGACGTCGTCCTCGTCCTTCCCGTCCTTGGCTGCGCCTCTGAGCGCATCCATCATGACGATGGCTTGTCCCAGCGAAAGCTCGCCCTCGCTCACGCCCTCTCCGAGCCGTCTTTCGACGGCCTCGTAGTCCTGGGCGTACGCCACGCCAAGCGGAAGCACGACGATGGCGAACAGCAGGACACACGCCTGCAGCCATTGCGAATTCGATCGGTTCGATGTCCCTGATACGATCATTCTGAATCTCCTTTCAAGGAATCCGCCGCTGTTGATCTCGCTCGCCATTGCCGGCGGGCGGACCGCCGGAGACGCAAGATATTCAATTGCCTTCAAGAGAGAATCTGCATACGTGCGAGGCCTGGGTTTCAAATTGACAAAGGGGTCAGGAAACCGTGCGTGGGGCCTGGTTCAGCACATGCTGCGCAGCCTGCCCCGATAGTGACTCTCGTCGCGTATGGCATGACTGCCAGTATACCGCAATCTTATGCAGGTGCAAGCAGAACAGTCGAAACAAAGGGGTCAGACAAAGGCCAGTAACCTTTGTTTCGTTACCCAGACCAGTCGGCCGCGCGCTGTCCGGGGGAGAATGCCTGGCGGCGAAACGTGGAGAATGTGAGGCCGTGGACGTCCCAGTCAATACGCCTGTTCTTGCGATGAACTCGCGGCGACCCCATGGGCGGGATGAAATGGAAATGGAAAGGCGAGGGCAACGTAGTGACTCCTGCCTGCCGGCAGGCAGGCCGCGGCGCGTCCGGCCTCGGCAAGCCTACCCCGGCCAAGCCGCAAGCCACGGGACCCCACCACGCCGCCGGCCAACTTCGAAGCGTTGTCATCTGTGCCTGCGGCGTCGGACGTTTATTCTTGCAGCGTCTTGGCTTTTCTCACCATCGCCACGAATTCCGCCCGGCGGCCGTGGGGGTCGTCGCCTTTGGCGGCCTCGGCGACTTCGGCGACCGCGTCAGGCCCTGCGGGTAGGCTCGCGCCTGCGCCGCATCGCCGCCAGGGGAGCCACGGCCAGCAGGGAGAGCGTGGCGGGTTCGGGGATGGTGGCGCCGGCCGGTGGTGAACCCGTCCAGTTGGCCAGGAGGATGGACAGGTCGTCTTCGGATACGCTGCCATCGCCGTCGAAGTCGCCGTGGGCCCATGTGCCGCCTGTGCCGAGGGGGCCGGTCCAGTAGCTGAGCAGCCAGGCCAGGTCAAGGTCATCAACGAAGCCGTCGATATTGGCGTCGCCGTAAGTCATGATGGTAAGAAGCGTCTCGTCCGTATCGCTGAGGCCCTCGCCGTCCGTGACAAGGACGCTGATGGTATGGTGCCCCCCGCCGATAAGGGATGCCAGGTAGGTGGGGCTCGCCTCGTAGGTGAACTGATCTCCCGCATCAGTCTCAAACGCCTCGTCGCCGTCCAGGTCCCAACGGTAGGAAACGATGTCAAGATTCGGATCCATCGATCCCCCGGCATCCAAAGTAACTGACTCGCCCAGGAAGATCGTGTACGGCCCACCAGCATGAGCCTCCGGGGGCAATGGCGGCAGGGGCATCTCAGGGAGGACTTGTATTGTGGCGCCGGGGGGGGTTCCCCTGACGGCCGTGACCCATAGTATACCATCAAGCCACTTGCCGGTCAAGAGGCCCGTGCCCACCACCTTGTTGCCATCTAAGCTGAGGCCGGCTGTCGCTTGGAAGTCGTAGCCGTGGAACGTGACGACGTTGCTGCTGGGGATGTCCATGGTGTCAAATACGCCCAAGTGGGCGACCTGGCCGCCGGAAATATCAACGGTGCTATTCTGGTAGGCGTACAGGTCGCTCACGCTACCATCGGAGATCCTGACGACACTGTCCCTTGTCGTCACGAAGAGGCCAATATTGCCGCCGGAGATGTCAACGGTGCTGGAGTCGTGGGCGTAGAGGACGGAGACGCTCCCGCCGTCCAGCACGTCGGCCGTGCTGGAATCGGACAGGTAGCCATTCGCGTGAGACCAGGTCACGTCCAGGTGTTCGGTGCCGATCAGGCTGAAATCCGCCCGCGCTGCAGCCGAGATCATCAGCGTTAATACTGCCGCCACCAGAACGCGCGATGTGTTCATGATGTCGCTCCCCAATTGCGTAGCTTGAACATCCTTAATTCTACCCCCATTTCCATCTGTGTCAAGCGAAACTCGGTCGACTCCGGCGAAGTGCCGGCACCCCTCCCACCGTCAGCAGGGCCAGCGGTGTGGGGCCGGCAATGGCGGCTCCAGCAGGTGGCGGCCCCGTCCAGTTGCCAAGGAGGACGGACAGGTCTTCGTCGTCGACATCGCTGTCCGCTTGGAAGTCACCGGTCTCCCATGTCCAGCCGATGCCGAGGGGATCAAGGCCCCAAGACGCATGGCATGGAGGTCGGATGGCGGACAAACACCGGTCCACCGCCGGGCGGGCGGCCGGCCCTTCGGGTATCCAACGGGCGAGCCCCCGAACCTTCCGCTTTCGCATCGATCGCTTGGATAGGTCAACACAAGCCCGTTTCCGGGTCGAGTTCCGGCGCGTCTGAGCCGTTCTCTCAGCATTTTCGAACCATTTCAGCTATCTCGAACCATTTCCGCTATTCCGCACCATTTCAGCTACTGCTCCCCGGACGGAGTCCTTTCTGCGGGCGACACTGACTGTAGCAGCAGGCTATGGCTGAGCAAGCGGGCACGGGGCGTTGATGGCAAGACCGATTCGTTCGAGTATAATGCCCGGTCGAATCAGGAGAACACCAAATGAGCAAACGCAACCAGGGCGCCCGGGCGCTCGCCGCCGGCGGCCAGCGCGTGTATGAACTGGAAGTGTGCCTCCTGGATGGGCCCATCACGGAGGACTTTTCCAAGCGGAACCCGGTGGTCTCGCGGACGATCCAGATTCGCGGCGGCCAGACGCTGTCGAAGCTCCATGAGGCGATCTTCGATGCCTTCGGGCGGGACGACGAGCACAAGTACGAGTTCCAGGTCGGCGGCAAGGGGCCTATGGACCGCAAGGCTCGGCGCTACGTGCTGCCGACGGGCGACGACCCGTCCGATGGCAAGCGACCCGCCGGCGTCGTGACGCGGACGACCATCGAGGCTCTGGGCCTGAAGAAGGGCCGGCCATTCGGCTACTGGTTTGATTTCGGGGACGACTGGTGGCACCAGATCAACGTGGCGGCCATCCACAACGGGCCCGGCGACGGCGAGTACCCGCGCGTAACGGCCAAGACCGGGGACAGCCCGCCGCAGTATGCCATCTGGGACGACGAGGACGACGAAGACGACGAAGATGACGAAGATGACGAGGAACAGGGCAGGCCGGAACGCCTCCAATCCGTGATGCACAAGGAAGATTACGACCGCATCCTGCGCCGCTACAAGCAGATGCGGGCGGCCAGCCGCAAGATGAATGACCCCTTGGTGAAGCTCTGCGGGGACTCTATCGAGCGGGCGGCGAAGGACCTTGGCATGTGGGTCAAGGGGACCGTCGTCATGGGCCACATCGACGAGTCCTGCGTGCTGATGGACTACGCCATCCACGATTGCCGCAAAGGCGGCCTCAACGCCGTGGAACGCCATGCCGCCAAGCATCCTCCCGCGCCAGGTACGGACGCGGAAACGGCGCTGGCCGCGATGAAGCGGGCGTTCTTCTCGGTGTTTCTGGTGACCGAGGTCGTCAAAGGGGTCGGCGTTCGGGTGACCGACATCCTCCGTGACCGGGAGCACTTCCTCGCGGACGTGAACCTCGGCCGGACGGCCAGCGAAGGCGTGATGTTCGCCTCGAGGGCGCTCCCCTTCGATGATTTCATCATGACCACCGGTGCGTCTCTGCCGGTGGCCGGGGACGTCCTCGCTGGAATCGTGGAATCCCTCGAAAGCAAAGGCCTGACGCATGAAGATCTGCGCAATCTCTCCAGGGAGGCGTGGTCTAAGGTCGCGGCCGCACTGCTCAAGGCCTGCCTGCGGGACAGTGGAGATCAGCAGATCGCGTACCAGGATGTTCCCGGAAGCGCCGGCGTGCCCACCCTATCGAAGGATCCCGCCCGCGTCCCGCGGAACGCTCCATGCCCATGCGGCAGCGGCAGGAAGTACAAGAAGTGCTGTGGACGGTAGCCACAGGGGCCGCGCCGATGCCCGAGCCAGGCCCGCCACAGGACTGATCGCCAACGGGCCCGATAGGCAAGAGGAGAGAACCGGTTGGGGCACTACTGCTGGATGTGCGGCCGCACCCGCCCCAACGAGAAGTTCTCGGGCAGAGGCCATGCGCGACATCTATGCAGGGATTGCGCGCGGCGCCCGCGGGAGCAGACAGACCGAGTCCAGGCCCTCATAGACATCCAGAGCTTCCTCAGGCAGCGGAGAATCTCGCCCAAGAACATCTCGCGGCTGAAGGCCCTGTGCAACTCCCCCGACGAAGACGTCCGGCGGCAAGCGGCGACGGTCCTGGGAGTCGCCCAGCTTAACCCTCACAAGCGGCGGCGTATCCGGTATCTCGCCAGGCATGCCCCGAGTCTTCTCGACCGCCTTGCTCAAGACGGGCTGCTCCTTGTGATGCCGTTCGTTGACAGCGGCGTCGCGGCGCGAGAGGAGGGCACGTTCGACGAGATCGATGGGGACGACTGTTATTAGCCGGGACGGTTACCATTTATTGATTATTAACCGGGACGGTTACCATTTTATTAACCGGGACGGTTACCATTTCTTTGCCCTGAATTAACCGGGACGGTTACCATTTATTTTCCCTTGTCGTTCTTCCTCGGTCGGGCGCGGCGGGCGAGGGCGGCTTCGAGTTTGGCGATGAAGCGGTCGCTGCCGAGGGGAGCGCCCGGACCGACCACCCGCGTAGTTCTCGGCGTCCCCGCAGCCTATCGTACACCGGGCGACGGTCACGCTGGAAACGGTAACCGTCCCACTTAAACCGGAAACGGTAACCGTCCCACTTAAACCACAAGCCTTCTCATAGAGGATGAGCGTGATGAGCAGTCGGCCGTGCCGGCCGTCGCCGTCCAGGAACGGGTGGAATGAAAACGAAGAAGAAATGGTGCGGCCCCCACCATCAATCCACCGTCACCGTCGCCACGCTTTTGCGTCGCTCTTTGAAGAAAGCCTTAAGAGCACTCGCGTCGGACTTGGGATCGGCCAGCCGTTTGGCGGCGTCTTCGGCTGCTTTGGCATAGATCGAGTCCTTGTATTCGCGTGTGATGTTGCCAAGCCGTTGGATCAGCTCGCGCCGGCTGGCGTTAAATCTTTCCTTGGGCAAATCCTTGACCGCGTAGTACAGCCGGTAGTATGCCTTTCCCGCACTCATCTCGGTGCGCAGGTCCTTGGCTCCCAGCCGTTGCGAGACCTCCTCTACGCCCTTTTCGAAATCTCTGAGGCCCTTGAACTTGCCCAGACCTCCATCAAGTTGAACCTTGGCGAAGAAGACATCGCCCGATCCCTCGGTGGCCAGAATATCCTTAATGGACTGCTGGACTTTCACGTCAATCGCCGCGCGGAAGAAACGCAGCGCGATCGCATCGCCTCCCGTGGGCGCATTGGCTCGATCCAGTATTTTCCACGCGCTGCCGTACGACTCGGTCTTCATGGCCTGGTAGGCTTGTTGAATCGCCGCATTGCGCACATCCCGGGCCGTGACGCCCGGGGGCATCCACATTTCGTTTTCAGTGGCCGGGCAGGGATGGATGTATTTCTTGTCGGTTGCGTACTGGCTGGTGTACACCCCGCCGCGGCGCCCGACGCCCACGCGGTTGCGAGCCAGGCGGTACAGCGGCCCGCCGTGGCCGGCGCCGCTGTAGCTCAAGCCGTTCAGGTAGGCCGGGCCATTGCGACCGCCGCCGGCGCCTTCGCTGCCGTAGTGGCCGGCGCCCATGCGCCTATTGCGATCGCTAAAACCGCGTTTGCCGGGCACATCGGACATGTGCCCGGAGGCCCTGCCCTCCTTGCGATCGGTGGAATGGTCACGCTCCACCGCGCACCCCAGCGGGTCGGCCCGCCACGCGATGCTGCCGGCCAACATTCGCACTTCGTTGGCGGCCATAACGTACTCGGCTTCCTGCACGTCGATTTCCCGGGCGGCCTGATCGGTCATCAAGAGAACTTCTCGGGCGCCCTTGGACGCGACCGTATGAATAAGAATGAGCGTGCGCTCATAGTGATGCAGCTTGTCAATGAAGGTGGGAGGCTGATCCAGATGGGCGTATTCAATGTTGGTCGGCGACATTTTTCCCACGGTCGGATCGGGATTGATCTTCAGAACCTTGCGGCACTGAGTCTGATAGCCACCGTATTCGACCACTCTCTTTCGCATCGTGACGACTTGTGAATCCTCGATGTCCGCAATCTTCAACAGCAGGAATTCCTTCATCTTCCAGATGGGCGCAAGATAGACTCGGCGGAATTTCGGATCACTGCCCCCATGTAGGATGTAGGGTTCCCACAGGAAGCGGGTCCGAAGAATATGGGACACCTGCTCATCGGAAATGGATTCAAGCCTCTTGATGTACGCGCTACGAATCTTCGGTTCGAGAATCTTGACGTATTTGCTTCCTTCGGCGTTCAATTCATTGTCGATCAAGGGGCTGATCAGCCCGACAGCCGACTCCCCCAAGGCAAGCATCTTGTCAAAGGCAGCTTTGCGACCGGCCTCATCGGAGGCAGCCGTGAACTCGCCGAGCCAAGTTTTGACCTGCTTGCTTTGCTCCGCGCTGAGTGTGGTGGCCGCCACACAGCTCGACACAAAGACTGCCGATACTACGAATGATATGACTACGTTCTTCATCCGGGATTCCCCAGATGGTCTTCGGCCGACGACCGCCGTCGGCCTTTCTGACGATACTATCACCAATCGCGGGATCCGCAAGCATCTTCTCTGCTCGGTGGCGGGGGCACCGCCGGTGGGGGCCGTCCTTGCCCCGCAGCACAGTCAGCAGTCGCTCGCGCGATGTCATGGACGGTTCGTTGCGCCGGTACCATCCGGCGGAGGGGGAATCGGGGGTTCCAGGGGGCGGACGCGCACGCGGAGGTCGTCCATCAGCTCCGCGATCTGTCGGCCGTTGGGGGACAGAGCGTACCTCCGGGGCGGCGAGAAACCCCTGGGGATATCCAGCCGGCAGAGCCTGCGACCTTCGTAGTCCAAGACACACGGCCGGTCCGTTGTGTCCCATCCCCACAGCCGGGCGGGCAGCGGCAGCGGATGGAGGTTCGAGCCTGATCCGCCCTCATGGGAGGGAGGGGTGAGGCGCCTCCCGACGGGCCGCAGTTGCCACGGCTGCGGGCAGAGCAGCCAGCCCTCGTACCGGTAGTTGACGATGAGGAACTCCCCCTCCGCCGTCCAGTGCGGGCCGTCGCCGAGGTTGATCCCTACGGGGAACGCCCGGTTGAACTGCCCGGACACGTCGATGACCCCGCCACCGGGGGTCTGGACGATGAGGGCTTCCCGATACTTCACCCGCCAGGGAGTCGGTCCCTCGGGTTGGCAAACGTCCCTGAGGCAGAAGGCGGCGCTGCCGTCGCTCTTCCAGGCCACCCGCGGTCCGTGGTAGAAGACCGACCCGCCGAAGGCAACGACCCTGCCGGTGGCGCTGTCGAGCAGCTTCAGCCTGCCTCCAAGTTTCTGGACCTTCCGACCCAACTCGTGGGAGGCGAAGATGACGTATCGCCCGTCGGGCGACCAGTGCTCCAGCGTGCGCCCAAAGTCGACCGTCCTGGACACATTGGTCTGCACGGCTTTCTCTCGCCAGATCGCCACCCGCCGGTCCACCGGCTGGTCGATCCTGGCTCGCCAGAACGTGCGGTCGGAGGTCTCCCCGTTCATACCCCAGATCCAGGTATGAGCAGCGTAGACGGCCGTCTGGTTCCCCAACCAGGCGAAGCTGCTGATGAACTCGCCCTTCCGTGCCAACTGGTGGTGCTTCCCGGAGGCCAGATGAATGACTGTCACGCCCCTGCTGGTGACGGCGGCGAGGTGCTGCGAATCGGGTGAGAACCTCAGGGCGATGCGGACGTCAGGATCAACGCTGCCCCATTTGGCGCCGCGGGGTCCAATGGCCACCTCCCGCTCCGGGCCGGGTGGGTCCGCCGCCCGCCAGCGGACGGCGAACTCGGATGCGGCGACCTGCTCAATCGCGCCGGCAATCGTCGCCCAGGTGACGATTCGGCCTTGCCCCATGGCGTAGGCGAGGGTGCTGCCGTCAGGGGAAAAGCACGGCGTCCCGACGCGCCTCTCGGGTCGGCTGCTGCACCCCGCCCCGGCAGCGACGATCATCCACAGACCCGCAGCCAAGGCAATGCCGCAGAACCCATTTCGAATGACGCTCATGTCCACAGGATACTGTTCCGCGCCCGGCTGTCCAGAGCGTTTAGTACATGCCCGCCTTCCCCCGCACCGGATACCAGCACGAGGGATTAACCGGGACGGTCACCACTCATTTGCCCTTGTCGTTCTTCCCCGGTCGGCCGCGGTGGCCGGTGGTGAGCGTCACCGACGCCGAGGGGTACGAACTGCACGGGCCGGAGCGTCAGGAGTACGTCCGGCTGGTCAAGCAGCGGGAGCGCCGGTAGGCTGGCCAGAACTCCGCGATCTCGGTCAAGGAATGACACACTCGGAACGGCCCCAACGTGGCGATCGCCGAGCGACTCGGTGCGCCGTGGCGCACCCGCCCCGGGCGACACCCTTCCGTGTGCAGCAGGAAGAATGCTGCACGCCCTGCGTGCTGGCCGGCAAGAACACCTATACGATGTCCGCGGATTCCCCACCGGATTTCCATGTCCCCGGATGTCCCTTGTCGATGCTTCTCCACACCAAAGCCTAACGGCCGGGCGTGGGCTGCTCCCACGTGGCCAGCAGGCGTTTGGCCTCTTGGGCGGCTTTGGTATCGGGGTAGAGCTGGAGGCACTTGTGGAGGGCGGCGGTGGCCTTGTCGACGAGTTCGCCGGCGTGATACATGCGGGCCACGGCCAGGAGTTGGGTGGCCTTCTCTTCGGCGGTAGCCGGCTTCGCGGGACGGGTGGTTCCCGCGGGGGGAGTGCCCTTGGGAGGCGTCGGCGGCGTGGGCGGCTTGGCAGGGGCGACGACTTTCTCGGTAGGCGTGGACGGCGGAAGCTTGACCGGCCCGGGTCTCGGCGGTTCGGGGCCGGCGGCCTTGGGAGGATGCTTCAGGGGCGCGGCGGCGGTGTTCCGCAACGCGACGGCCGCCGACGCCGGCGGATACAGCGCTGTCACGGTCTCCGTCTTGTGCGCAGCAGCGGATGCGGGCTTCCAGCTATACAGCACCCTACTAGCCGGCGCGAGACCGCTCTTCATGACGCCTGGCGTGTAGAGCAGATCCGCTTGAGTGACCTCGCCATATCGTGCAGGCACGTTCACGGCAACTACGAACAGGCTGTCCCAGGCTTTGGGGTCGTCCTTCGGGCTCAACCCGTCCTTCAGGAGATAGGTCTTCACCTTTCCGCCCTGTGTCACACGAAGACAGACATTGCAGTTCGACTCGTCATAGCCCGATCTTCGAGCCCTTAAGAGGCCCGCGCGTGACGAGGCATCGAAGCTTTCGAGGCGACCGGCCCTGTAGGGTCCGATCGGGGGATAGACGATGTTTGCCTCGGCAGTCACCAAACTGGCGGAAGCCAGCACGCTGATCACTTCCACGTCGTCCTCGATGGGGCAGGGCGGTGCCCCTCTTCTGCGAGCGATTTTGGAATACGACCCGCTGCCTGGATCCCACTGTGCATAGCCGCCGGCGCGCTCAACCCAGACCACCTGGGTGCCCTCCAGGCATCCGCGTATGCGACTGAGCGAATAATCGGAGAAATGTTTGAAGAGGTAGGGCCGCCCATCACCTCTTCCGCCTCCCTGCATGGGATCGTTCTTGTACTGGCCGCCATTCGTAGGGGGTATGAAAACGCGTCTTACGAGGTCAAAGGCCCAGGTGGGTCCGACATGGGGCATCGTGTCACCGTTTCCCGGGGCCGGGATCCCATACATGGTTCCAACATACGGGTATTGCGTCTTCCCGGCCCAGTGCGGCAGCCCGAAGGCATGGCCCAGCTCATGCAATAAGATGCCCGCACTTGTTCCGTTGCCACGGCCTGATAATCCTCCTCCAGTCCCGCCGGAATGAACGCCATAGATGTTCGAGTAGTAGAGCCTCCGTGTTCCTCCCCACCCTGCCCCTGCCGCTTCCTTGAGGGCGCCATTCCACCTGCCCGCCACGCTCTGCTCTCCGTCGAACCGCTTTCCCGTCTTTTTCTGATATTCCCCCCGACTGCTGCAGAGAACCGCGGGGCCGTCATACTGGGGCGGCATGACGAGCTTGTCGAAGATGATGTTCCGCACCCTGCGCAGCTCCAGCTCGGCCACGGGCAGCTTCGATCCCAGCTCTTCGAACCATCCCTTGGGATAGTCCGCCCCCTTCGCCCCGCCAAAGAAATGAAAGTCGAACATCGTCATGATCAGCCTGGTGGGAGCTCCCACAGGGAGCGCGGCACTGACCTTGCGATCCAGGAGTGGGCCTTTTCCCGCGCCCTTTCGCTCTCTCAATTCAAGCATCACCTTCAAGCCGGGCTTGATCCACTCCCTGGGGATGATGGCCGTGAAGCTGTCTTCGTACCTGTGTTCCATGAGAATGGGATTGCCGGTTGGCGGTTTCGGCAGCCGCTCCGGCCCCTTCAACGGCAATTCCAGCACCTTGGCACCGAGCGCCAGTCTGGCGCACACAGCCGGCGACGGGCGAGCCGTCTGAGAGTACACCTGGACCTTGATAAGCGCCTCCAGGTTGCCGACCAGCATGAACATCGGATTGTCGTGGGCGAGGACGTGGTGCTGTGCGAAGAAGACCTGCGCGATCTTCGGCTTTGCGCCGCCGGCCTTGGCGACGTCCCCAGTCGCAGCGGTTGATGCCGGAAAGATTGAAAGGAACAACGCCGCCAGGAGCGCCGTCAATCCCCTTGTAGGCCCCGTAGCCGGGTTGAAGGCTGAGCGCCGATGGCTTCGCCTTTCCATTAGCAGCTCCTTCTTCTCGGATCGCCTCCGGTTTCAAGTCTAACGGGCCCGCCCCTCCTATCAGCCGGGACTTCCCAGATGGTCTTCGGCCGATCCCGGCGCGCCGGGACCGTCGGCCTTTCTGACGAGTCTATCGCCGATCGCGAGATCAGCAAGCGCCCTTTCTGCTCGACGGCGGGGGAATCCGGCCGTTGCCGGGCCATGATGTTGCCCGAAACGGCCTGCGGAGATGATAAGGAATGCCAAAGGGCCACGGGGGAGGGGCATCGCGATACCTGGACCCGCCGAGGTGGCTGACCGTTCGCCCAGGCCGAGGCGTTCTTGCAGTGAATTGGGCCTCTTGCCGTTTCCATATCGTCACCGGACGGACCGGATCTACAGCATCACGCGGGCGCCCGCAGAATTGGCCAGGGGGGGTATGGCGGCCCCGGGTCGGGTGACATTGGGCAGTCTCCCTGTTGCGTGTTCACCGCCGCCTTCGCCGCATCACCGCCAGCCCGCCGAGGGCCAGCAGGACTCGCTGACCGACGGTCTTCGCAGCGCTCCAGACAGTGCAGCAGGCTTCCTTGCTGTCGCTGGGGTCGTCCCTCTTCGTCGGCAGGCAGCCTTCCTGGGTCAGTTCTTCTCCCGTGCGGGGCCGATGGAGCGCATTTGCTCGCGGATCATCATGCGGGTCTCCTCGGGGCTGAGGATGCCGTCCTTGTCGGCGTCGTAGATCTTTCGGAGCTTCTCGAAGAACGCCCGCATCTCGGGGCCGTTGACTCGGCCGTCGCCGTCGGTGTCCATCTCCTTACGCATCTCTTCGGCCCGCTTGCGGAGCGCGCCGCGCATGGCGGTGCGCTCGTCCTCGGACAACTCGCCATCGCCGTCGGCGTCCCACTGGTTGCGGAAGCTCGCAGCCAACTCCTGGACCTCTTTGCGAAGGTCCTCGAAGCCGGCGCGGCGCTCGTCCTCGGAGAGCTCGCCATCGCCGTCGGCGTCGTACTTCTTCACCCAGTCGGCACGCCAGCCGTCGTACGTGGCCTGCATGCGCTCCTCGGCCTCTTTTCGAGCGGCCTGCTCTACCTCGTCCAGCTTGCCGTCCTGGTTCTGGTCGAAGGCGCGCGTGGCCCACTGCTCTCGCATGTCCTGCCAAGCCGCCCGACGTTCGTCGCCCTCCAGCTTGCCGTCGCCGTCGGCGTCGTGCTTGGCGATCATGTCCTCCCGCATCTTCGCCCACCGCTGACGCTGCTCTTCGGAGCGGGCCTCCGCCTCGTCGGCCGCGGCGGACTCGGCCTCGCTGAGCTGCCCGTCATTGTCGCGGTCGAACCGCGACATGCGCCGCCGGCCGCGCATCTCGTCGAGGAAGGCCTTGCGCTCTTCCTCGTCGACCGTGCCGTCTTTGTTCGCGTCGTACTTCTCGGTGAATTCCCGCCGGCGGCCCTCGGCGCGGGCCTGCCACATCGCCCGGCGTTCGTCGCGCGAGAGCTGGCCGTCCCCGTCGGCGTCGTACTTCTTGACCGTCTCCGGGTCGGTCTCCCTGAAGCCGACGCTGCCCCGGGCCTTTGCCTTCGGAACGCGCCCGGCCGCGAGGTCCCGGTTGGCCTTGTCGCGCTCCTCCCCCTCGAGCTTGCGGTTCTTGTTCTTGTCGTATTTCGCCAACACGCGCTCGCGGAGGTCCTTGCGGTAGGCCCGGGCCTCGAACCAGTCCAGCGCCTTGTTCTTGTTCTTGTCGAACGTGCTCATCGCCTCGAACGTGTCAAACACGCGAATGAAGCTGTTCGGCTTGCTCCGCCCCGCGGCGAATTCCTCCTTCGACAGCCCGCTGTCCTTCCCCGCGGCCGTGAAGAACCGCATCCGCTCGGCCGCCTCGTTGAACGGATCGACGGCGTCCTTGAGGACCTCGGGCGGCTTGGGCAGGGGTTTCTCTGGCGTCTCGGCGGTCTTGGCAACGGGCTTGACGGCCGGCTTAGCCGCGGCGTCCTCGGCGGAGACGAGACTGCATGTGAGGGCCAGGGCAACGACCAACGCCAGTGCTCCAGAGAATCGTTTCATCGTTCTCGCTCCTGTTTCCGACTTCTGGCCGGGGGCGAGCAACACCCGCGTGCAGCCCAATGCCCGGCCCGTCTATCTGTTTACGCGGAGGCGGGCAGGTGCGTTACGGGTTTCTTCGAGGAGTCTGTCCGAGTAAACGACGGGCAGACCCGCAAGTCTTGTAATCACAAGCACTTATGCATTCTCGGCTCGTACTGCATAAGCTATGTTGTATCCAGTGGTTACAGGGCAGGAGCGGCATTACTCGGACAGACTCCAGGGAGCGCTGGCCGAGTAGAGCTTGATCGCTGCCGAGGGGAGAGCCCGGACCGACGACCCACGTAGTTCTCGGCATCCCCGCAGCCTATCGCACGCCGGCCGAGGGTCAAGCTAGAAATGGTAACCATCCCACTTAAGCCGGGCGACGTCCTCGGCCGTTTATTCTTGCAGCGTCCTGGCCTTTCTCACCATCGTCACGAATTCCGCCCGGCGGCCGTGGGGGTCATCGCCCTTGGCGGCGTCGGCGACTTCGGCGACGGCGTCGAGCGTGTAGGTGCCCTTGTACGGGCTGTCGCGGAGGATCATCCCGAAGGCGGCCACCGACGCGGCGAAGCGGAAGTCGTCGGACATCTTCGCGAACTCGGCCGGGCGGTCCGCCAACGGCCGCGAGATCAACTGGCTCTGCTCACCGTCGGGGGCCTTATAGCGAAGCTTGACCGTCAGCAGTTCGCCGCCGTCTGCCGCGACGGCCGACCGGGTGGGCGTCTGGTATTTCAGCGGATCGACCGGCCGCGAGTCGGGGACCTTCTCACCGACCGGGACGATCTCGTACAGCGCCGTCACCGTATGGCCGGCGCCGATCTCACCGGCGTCCTTGGTGTCGTCGTTGAAGTCCTCCGCGCGCAGCATCCGGTTCTCATAGCCGATCAATCGATACGCGGCGATCCGCGTGGGATTGAACTCGACCTGGATCTTCACGTCCTTGGCGATGGTGATCAGCGTGCCGGTCATCTGCTCGACGAACACCTTCTTCGCCTCGCTGAACGTGTCGATGTAGCCGTAGTTGCCGTTGCCCTTGTCGGCCAGCTTCTCCAGCGTGCTGTCCTTGTAGTTGCCCATGCCGAAGCCGAACACGCTGAGGAACACGCCGGTTTTGGCCTTCGCCTGGATCATCTCCACCAGGCTGCCCTGGTCGGTCGTACCGACGTTGAAGTCGCCGTCGGTGCAGAGGATCACGCGGTTGACGCCGCCGTCGATGAAGTTCTCGGCCGCCACCTTGTAGGCGAGCTGAATGCCCGCCCCGCCGTTGGTCGATCCGCCCGCGCTGAGTCGGTCCAGCGCGCCGATGATCGTCTCCCGATCGCCGCCTTCGGTGCTGTCGAGCACCAGCCCCGACGCGCCGGCGTAGACGACGATCGCCACGCGGTCGCGCTCGTCGAGCTGCCGGGCCAGCAGCTTCATCGCGCGCTTGACCAGCGACAGCTTGTTCGCGGCCCGCATCGAGCCCGATACGTCCAGCAGGAGCACCAGATTGCTCGGCGGCCGCTTCTCGGGCTCGATCTCCCGCCCCTTCAGGCCGATGCGAACGAGCCTGTGTCTCCCCTGCCACGGACACGGCGCGGCGCCGACGTTCACGGAGAACGGCTGTCCGTCCGGCGGGTCGGGATAGTCGTACGAGAAGTAGTTGATCATCTCCTCGATCCTCACGGCGCCCTTCGGCGGAAGCCGATCCATCTGCATCAGGAACCGCCGGACGTTGGCGTACGACGCCGTGTCCACGTCGATGGAAAACGTGCTTAGCGGATCTCGAGTCGCCAGCAGGAATGGTCTTTCTTCGACGTGATCGTACGACTCGGTGTTCCCGACGATCTCCGGATATGCGAGGTGCGCATCAAACCATCCGGGGCGGATCCTGGTGCTCTCACTGGCGCTCTCACTGGTGCCCTCAAACGAGCTTAGCGGCGGTAGCCTCCCCCCCGTGTTTGTTGACACCCCGGGCTCAGCGTACGATCCGGTGTTCCCCTCGCCCTTGTTGATCATCCTAGGTAAGTACCGTACGGCGGAGTCTTTGCCTTCGGGAGCGCGCTGGGCAGTCATATCGAGAGCGCGCTGAGCAGACATAAACCACGCCGCGAAGATCGTCAACCCTAAGGCCACAAGTATGGATGCGGCTATCGGGAGGAATGCCGGGTGGGCCAACCGCCGCGATGTCCTCGAGGTCGCTCTCGACCCGGCCATTCGGCGTTTCCCGCGGCCTGCTCGCCCGCGCGGTTTAGGCACAACTACCGATTCCTGTTCTTGTCGTAGTTCCTGCGTCAAGCCCTCCGCCATGTGGCGGATCTCGGCCACTTCCTGCTGCAATGCTTCCGAGGCGGCGACTTCGGTCTCAATGCTCACCCGCTCTTCGGCCCCCAGTTCCCCGAGGGCATAGGCGGTGAGTTTCGGATCGTCTCTATCCAGAGTCATGGTGCTGCTCCCTCTAAGCCCGCGGCCGGCCCGGGTTGGGCACCGAGCCGGCGGCGAAGCGTCTTGATGGCTGTGTGAATGAGGACCCCCACGTTGCTGATCGACAGCCCCGTGATGCCCGCGATCTGGCGATAGCTGAAACCGTTGGCGAACTTCAGCCGGATGACTTCCTGCTGGTTGTTCGGCAGCGCGTCCAGTTCTCGCAGGGCGCGACCGACCGTTTCCCGCCGCTCGGCCGTGGCGGCTGGGCCGGGCGCCGCGCTGCCGCGCGATGCCGCCAACGTGTCGTCCCACGGCGCCATGCGTTTCTCCTTCCTGCGAATATCGAACGCTATGTTGCGGCACACGGTGAACAGCCAGGTCCTCACGTGGTCCCCGCCGGGGCCGAACGGACCGCGCTTCGGCCGCCGCCGGCGCGAGCGACACAGGCGGTAGAAGACCTCCTGAACCGCGTCGGCGGCCTTGTCGCGGTCGCCCAGCAGACGCCCGGCGTAGTGCAGCAACGCCCGTTCGTTCTCGGCCATCGCCGCCGCGAACCCTGCATCTCCGTCGCGATGTTTACCCGCCATCGATGGCTCCCGCCGAATGCAATCAGCTTCCAACTGTTATTACGCACGAGCGGCTGCGTTCTTAGGAACATTCCGCATCATTTCCGCATCGGTTCGCACTGCGATCACGGAAAGGAATCCTCAATGACCATTGTCGGTATCGACTGGGCCACGTGCAAGTACGATCACCTCCCGATGGCTCCGGCCGGAGAGATCCTCCAGGGGAGGCTCCTGGCGTGGTTGGATAGTTGGTGGGGTGCCGTGGGCTGCGCAGCAACCACGCCACCGGCCCGCTCGGTTTCCGGGCAATCGCCGCTTGCGACGGCTGGGGGCTTCTGGTAGCGTTCGGCGGACGCGACCGGGGCGGTGGCGGAGCGGATGATACCTTTCGTGGAAGGCGGAGCGATGCGATTGCAGACACGACGGAGTTTCCTGAGGCACCTGGGGGCGACCACCGCGGCGCTGGCCGTCGGGCGGGCCGGCTTGGCGGCGAAGGCGAAGGCGCCGGGGCCGAATATCATCCTCATATACATCGACGACATGGGCTACGGAGACCTGGGCTGCTTCGGGTCGACGGTGAATCGCACGCCGGCGATCGACCGGATGGCCACCGAGGGCATGCGGTTCACGAGCTTCTACGTCACCAGCGGGGTGTGCACGCCGTCGCGATCGAGCCTGATGACCGGCTGCTACCCGCGACGCGTGAACATGCACCAGGACGCCGCGGGCCGGTGTGTGCTGTTCCCGGCTGGCAAGAAGGGGCTGCACCCGAAAGAGATCACCATCGCCGAAGTGCTGAAGGGCCGCGGCTACGCCACGTGCTGTGTGGGAAAATGGCACCTGGGCGATCAGCCGGAGTTCCTGCCGACGCGGCAGGGGTTCGACCACTATTTCGGCATTCCCTACAGCAACGACATGCACCGCAAGGCCGTCCCGCTGCCGCTGATGCGGGATGAGGCTGTCATCGAAGCCCCCGTGAGCCAGGATACGCTGACCCAGCGCTACACCGAGGAGTCCCTGCGGTTCATCCGGGCCAACAAGGACCGCCCCTTCTTCCTGTACCTGCCCCACACGATGGTCCACTTGCCGTTGCACGCCAGCGACGCGTTCCGCGGCAAATCCGCCAACGGCCGATACGGCGACGCGGTGGAGGAGCTGGACTGGTCCACCGGCCAGATCCTCAAAACGCTGAAGGACCTGGGACTCGACGAGAACACGCTGGTGGTCTTCACCTCCGACAACGGCTCCAACGGCCGCAACGGCGGCAGCAACGCCCCGCTTCGCGGTCGAAAGGGCCAAACGCTCGAAGGCGGGCAGCGCGTGCCCTGCGTGATGCGGTTCCCCGGCCGAATCCCGGGCGGCAAGACGTGCGACGAACTGACCGCGACGATCGACATGCTGCCAACCTTCGCGCACCTGGCGGGAACGGCCGCGCCGAGCGACCGCGTGGTCGACGGGAAGAATATCTGGCCGTTGATGGCCGGCGCCGCCGGAGCGAAGACGCCGCACGAAGCATTCTACTATTACCAGATCGACCAGTTGCAGGCGGTGCGGTCGGGCAAGTGGAAGCTGCACCTGCCGTTGAAGCTGAAGAAGAAGAACTGGGGCAAACCCGACCGCGACGCCCCGCTGCAACTGTTCGACCTCGACGCCGACATCCATGAGGACAACAACCTCGCCGCCAAGCACCCCCGCGAGGTCCAGCGACTGCTGGCCCTGGCGGACAAGGCCAGGGCCGACCTCGGCGACCTCGGCCGCGAAGGCGCCAACCAACGCCCCGCCGGGCACGTGGACACTCCCACCGGCAGACTACTGCCATCGCCCGAATAAGCCCGCAACCAAGCGTGCCCCAACCTGCCGGACGCCGGCGCCGAAGGCCCTCAACCGCCGCGAGGCCTTACGCGAAAACCCGGGGACACCATACTGTTTCTTCTCCTGGTCTGTCTTGTGTGCTCGGCCTGCCCTGCCGGGGCGGAGCGGACGGGCGAGAATCGATTCCAGCAGCGTCAGGAAGCCCTCGCCGCCGGCAGGACGGCCGGTTCGCTCGTGCACGCAACGCCGGCAACGGTCTCCGTCGGGGTCTCCATCGAGAGATTTGCCCGCCAGCCGCACCGCCGCCAGAACAACTATATGGTGTCCCCGGGTTTCTCTTGTCCGGCCCCGGCGGGGCCAACGTATTTAGCCCAGGGCGCCGCGTAGCAAGCCCTGGGTTGAGAGACCTTTACGGAACGAGCCCCGGCGGGGCGACCGTGGGTCGCCCAAACGCACGATCGCCCCTGCCGGGGCTCTGGCGTGGGGGGGGACATGTCCCCAGGGCTTGCTTCGCGTCGCCCTGGGCTAAAAACGCGCGCCCCGCCGGGGCGAGGCCAGGGCCCCGCACATGCCGGCATTGCGGTTCGGCGTCTCCGACGGCGTCGAATTATCGGACACCCTCACGCAAGCGTTGGCATGACAGCAGGCGGTGATTCTCTCGCTCCGTTAGCCGCAATCCTGCCCTCTAGGCCCAACCTGCGGCGAACTCTCACTCTCTCACCAGTCCCAAAACCCCGGGGACACCACAGAACCCGGGGACACCATACTGTTTTTCCCCCTCGCCTGTCTTCCGTGCTGGAGAATGCTTAACCGGGACGGTTACTATTTATTTGCCCTTGTCGTTCCGGAGTAACCGTGATTAACCGGGACTGATTAACCGGGACGGTTACCCTTTATTTGCCCTTGTCGTTCTTCCTCGGTCGGGCGCGGCGGGCGGGGCGGAGGCGGCGGGCGAGGGCGGCTTCGAGTTTGGCGATGAAGCGGTCGCTGCCGAGGGGAGAGCCCGGACCGACCACCCCCGTAGTTCTCGGCGTCCCCGCAGCCTATCGTACGCCGGCCGACGGTCACGCTAAAAATGGTAACCGTCCCACTTAAACACACTTAAACAAACCACACTTAAACCAAGACGCCATGGCCAATCGTGGGAAGGACACTGATGGAGGCATAGACCAGCGCGGCGCCCAGCCCCCTACGGAATAGACGTCATACCTGAGCCCTCCGAAGCGGCATTGCTCTTAGTTCAATTGAGCCAGTTGGTGTGGCGTGACCTTCTTGCCAGCGGGATAGTGGCGGCGGGTTCGGGATCCGTCAGAGCCAGAATCTCGGGTATCGTGTGCGCTTTGGGATGTTGTTGACCACCAGGGCCACCACGAGCATGACCAGGGCCCCGGCGGCGACGGGCATGAGGACGTAGCCATAGCCGATGGCGTGGATCCTGGGGCTGCCAATGACGGCGATCAGGGCGGTGGCCCCGCCGGGCGGGTGCAGCGTTTTGGTCAGGTGCATGGCGGCAATGGCGAAGGAGACGGCCATCGCCGCAGCCACCCACGCCGGGGCTGGGCAAATGCGGCAGACGGTGACGCCCACCAGCGCGGAGATGACGTGCCCTCCCACCAGGTTTCGCGGCTGGGCCAGCGGACTTTCGATGGCGCCGTAGATCAGAACGGCGGAGGCCCCGAAGCTGCCGATGATGAATAACAGGTCGCTGCCGGACAATACGTACTGGTCGATGGCGGCCACCAGCGAGATTCCCAGAAAACCGCCAAGCCAACCCCAGAATGTCTCGTGCGGACAGACCTTGGTGGGATTGGGGTGCTGCCCCGCCATCTTCCGGAAGTATCGCTTCATTTTCGGTCTCGAGTCTCCAGGCCGCCCGTCGTCATACCCGATGCCGACAGAGAACTAAAGGGATCACGAACCGTTTCTTGGCCCGCTCCGGTACGGGGCCCGGTGTTCGTTCCGCTACTGGTTCTCTGGTCTCGCCCGTCTTGACCTCTCTCGGCCAAGCTCGTCTGCTGCGGGCCGTCAGTTCGGCCGCCGGGTGCGGGCGGACAATCCCACCGGCAGACTACTGCCCTCGCCCGAATAAGCCCGCAGCCGAGCGTGCCCCAACCTGCCGGACGCCGGCGCCGAAGGCGAAGAACCGTGCCCTCATCCGCATCTGGGGAATAAGCGGGACGGTTACTGTTTAGAATAAGCGGGACGGTTACCATTTATGTTCCCCTAACATCCGGGGACAGCATACTGTTTTCTCTCCTCGCCTGTCTTCCGTGGTCGGCCTGGCTTGCCGGGGGCGCCGCGGACGGCTGCCGGGGTACGGCTATTTGGCGGTCAGGACGATCTTGCGGGACGTCTCGATCTTTCCGTAGAGGCCCTTGGTGTCGCAGGTCACCGTTGCGGTGAAGGTTTCCTTATCGCCGGAGATTGCCAGATCCTTGGGTACTCGCCACGAGTACTCGTACCGGCCGCCTCAGCAGAAGGGCAGCGTGGCTTCGGCTACCTTCTTTCCGGATGAATTCCTGATCACCACCGTCGGAGCGAGCGAGACCTTGCCCTGCCGCGTGCACACCTGAAGGTTGAGCTCGGGATCGATGATCACGGCCACGAACGGCACATTGCTACCCGGCTTGAACGTTTTCATCGGCTTGGGACTTCTCAGCAGCAGATTGCCTTTGGCCGAGAGGTTGATCGTCAGCGGCTTGTCCTTGCGGATCTTGAGGTTGAAAACCAGTGGGCCGTTGGGCCGAAGGCTCAGTTGCACCTTGCCGAAATGAACATACAGGATATCGGGGGCATAGTCGCCCACGGGAATCCTTCTGTGCGCGGGGTCCTCTGCCGGGACCGGATAGTAGGTGTTCCCCAACGGCACCACCCCCTCCTTCGAGATGAGCACGCCCCCGGTCACCTCCCGCCTCTCCACGTCCCGGCCGCTGGCACCGATTTGCAGTATGCCCACGTTGTCACCACAGGGGGTGACCGTCAACTTGTCGCCGGTCGGCGTGGCCGAGATCTTGTAGTACCTGCCGTCGACCGTGCGGATCGAACCCAGATGCTTCTCGTAAGACTGGATCCGGTGCCTCGGATTGTCGGCGGCCGTCAACAGCAGCACCGTCTCCGGCCTGTCGAAACTCTCCCTGGTCGTGCCCACCGGCACCAGCAACGCCGTGTACTCCCGGCCGCGGATCTTGATTTGGCCCTTGCGGGCATAGGGTGGGGTGAAGGTACCGCGAATCACGTCCCGCAGCTTGGGCTCCGAAGCGGGCACTGTTTTCTCCATGTCGAATACGGCTTCTTTCTCCCAGTCGAGGTCAAAGTCCGGTTTCTTGCCTTTGGGGGACATCTTCCCGGCCTCGTATGGCATATACACTTCCGGCGTCCTGCGCTGGTCCTGAACATCGGTATGGATCAGGTAGGGCGGTTGCATTGTGGCCTTTGCGCGTTTGAGGAATTCGACGTCGGCCTTGAGTGAAGCCGACTCGAACTCGAAGGACGCACTCGTGAGGGCCCCTTTGCACTCCCCCTTGGTCGGCACACAATGCGAGCCATACCGTTTCAGGCCGGAATTCGTGAAAGACGAGCGGCGGTTTCTGCTGTCCACCAATGTGGCGGAACGAACCATATACTCCGCATCCGGGTCAATGACGAACTCCCACGTGGCGCCCGGACGAAGGGCCATGTCGAGGCCGTCGGCGGCAACGGTCAACCGGCCGTCTTCCCGCTTGCTGACGTCTCGAATCTTGGTGATATGCTTGGAGTATCCCCGGCCTAGACACCACAATGTCTGCTTGATCTGCAGCATGTAGGTGGGTGCATCCGGGTCCACGACATCCAGAGAACCCGCCGTGGCCGGTCCGGGGCTGTTTTCCGGCCAGGGGTCCTGCGGGCCGTAGCGCTTAAGGATCCCCACCCAGGCATACTTCGCTTGGGCGGTAGGCCCAACAAAGAATGTGGTGCGCATCGCAAGCATCGGATTGCCCTCTCCGCCTCCCGGACGACCAGGTCGTATTCGTTTCGCAATGTCCGCCTTGGTGATCTCGACCAGTTCTTCTTCAAGGGCGATTCTCCCGCGGCGCATGGTAAACTTCCATTTTCTTGTGCCCCCCCCGAGACGCTTGCCGGATGCGGTAAAGGCGGCGGCGTAGACGGCATCGATAGCCTTCAACTTCTTGAGGATTTCCTTGCCATCCACTGTCGGCTCGCTCGCCGGCCGCACGGGCATCCTCCGATCACCCGGCTCGACGGCCGTTGTATCGACGGTCAGCTCGGCAGCCGTCACGCATGCATTGCCTTCTCGTATCGCGGCGACCTTTTCATCGCTCTTGGCGACGATCTCGATCACGACCGGGTTGCTGATGGCCCTGAAAGATTTACCCGGCGCCTTCTTGGCGGCCGTCACCGTGAAAGCCACGCGGATGGTGTATTTGCCTGGCGCAAGCTTCCCGAGTTGCTTCGGCCCGGCCTTCCAGGGCGCGGGGGCATTCCGGGAAGCGGCGGGCTGCCACGACCGGCCCAGACCGATGGCAATGTTGTCGTACTGGCGACCGGGAGGAAGAGGCCTTGGCGGGGGCATAAGGCCACGATAGATCGGCCGGCGATACCATCGCCCGTCCACTTCCAGTTGGCAACCGTAGTCCCGTGTGCGGACAAGCAGATTCCGCTCGCCTTGATTGCGAACATCGGCCCAGAGGCCGACAGCCGTGCCCTGGTCCCACTTCGATTGCTTTGCCCGCAGCCGGACCTGCACGCCATCGACCGCCTGGCCCCAGGCCGCCTCTCCGGCCGGCGCCTGGTCATCTGGCTTGGCGCCCGTAGTCTTGACGGTCGGCCCGGCGGCCGTCGCGCTTGCATTGCCTTGCTGTATCGCGACGACTTTGTCATCGCTTTTGGCGACAATCTCGATCACGACCGGGTTGCTGACGGCCCTGAACGATTTACCCGGCGCGTTCTTGGCGGCCGTCACGGAGAAAGCCACGCGGATGGTGTGTTTGCCGGGGGTAAGCTTCCCGAGTTGCTTCGACCCGGCCTTCCACGGCGCGGGGGCATTCCGGGAAGCGGCGAGCAGCCACGACCGGCCCAGACCGATGGCGATGTTGTCGTACTGGCGACCGGGAGGAAGAGGCCGTGGCGGGGGTATGAGGCCAAGACCGATCGGCTGGCGATACCACTGCCCGTCCACTTCCAGTTGGCAACCGTGGTCCCGTGTGCGGACACGCAGATTCCGCTTGCCTTTGTTGCGGACGTCGGCCCATAGACGGGCAACCGTGCCCTGCTCCCACTTCGATTGCTTTGCCCGCAGCCGGACCTGCACGCCCTCGACCGCCTCGCCCCAGGCCGCTTCTCCGGCCGGCGTCTGGTCATCTGGCTTGACGCCCGTGGTTTCGACGCACAGCTCGGCGGCCGCCAAGCATGCATTGGGTTGTTGTGTCGCGCCGACCTTTTCATCGCTCTTGGCGACAATCTCGATCTCGACCGGGTTGCTGACGGCTCTGAAAGCTTTACCCGGCGCGTTCCTGGCGGCCGTCAGCGTGAAAGCCACGCGGATGGTGTGTTTGCCGGGCGTAAGCTTCCCGAGTTGGTTCGCCCCGCCCTTCCACGGCGTGCGCGCATTCCGGGGAACGGCGAGTTCCCACGATGGGCGCAAATCGACGGCAATGTTGTCGTACTGGCGACCGGCAGGAAGAGGGCTTGGCGGGCCAATCGTCCCCCGCGTAATCCGCGGCCGATACCACCGCCCGTCCACTTCCAGTTCACAGCGGTTGGGTTGCCTGATGACACGCAGATTTCGCTTGCCTTGATTGCGGACGTCGGCCCACAGGCGGACCGTCACGCCCTGTTTCCACTTGGATGGCTTTGCCCGCAGCCGGACCTGCACGCCCTCGACCGCCTCGCCCCAATCCGTTGCCGAAGCAGTAGACACCGACGAAGGCCCGCCGGCGGCCGCCTCCCCCCGTCTGCGAAGCGCCGCAAGTCGCGTCAACAAGTCGTCCATGGCCTTGGCCGCGTCCCCGTCGAGGACCTTTCGCAAGGCGTCCAGCCGGCCAAGCATCTTCCGGTCCCAGATCCGCCCGAGGACCTCGTGGAGCACCAGCTTGTCCGGCCCCGCCACCCTCAGGCTGTACGCCGGGCCCTCCACCTCCGGCGAGCCGTCGCCGGGCAAGGGCCGGGCATAGGCCAGGAACCCTTCGGCCTGGAGGTGGTCGATGATCCTGGCGGCTTGTTGCTCACTGATTCGGATCGAACGCCAACCGAACTGCAAGCGATAAAACGTCGGCGTCGTATGGAGGATCAGGGATCGATAGGGATGGATCCCGGACGCATGAAGCTTGTCCTTGGGGCCGTGATACGCCAGTCGCAACTCGAACGCCTCTTTCTTTGATTTGAGTTGCCTGGCCC
>SDBU01001946.1_pt1 | contig 28394 bp, 30 predicted proteins | sample 2277071 | NCBI WGS metagenome assembly SDBU01 (sample SAMN10397929, study PRJNA504765) | marine sediment metagenome | isolation source: marine sediment core GS08_GC12, 126 cmbsf | place: Arctic Ocean: Gakkel Ridge, Loki's castle | collected 2008 | reverse complement strand
ATGAAGAGGCAAAGACTGAATAAGCCGGAACTGATTCCGGTTTAAAAATGTGAAGTTTCTATTTTGGAGAAAGTGTGATGTTTCTATTTTGGGTTGACAGTGATATTTTGTTTCTTCCAGCGATCCATCAGCAATATTAAGAAAATAAGCAAACTCTTTTTGGCTCTTTCGCTTAAATCCTTCAACAATATTAGTTGGTATCGAAGCGGCGGATCTGCGAATTTGTGCAGTAAGGCCAAATTTTTCTTCTCTAGGGAATTTTCGGGTGATCTTATAAATTCTCAAAACCAGGTTATGCGCTTTTTCCCAAACCTTCAAATCTCTAAATGTCTGCACAATCTCCTCCGGGATTAAGGATTAAGACGGCCCTTCGGGCCTTTAAGTATTAAGTTTTTTAATGTTTTTAACTTAATCCTTATCACTTAGTATACAGCGACATCATGCTCCACATGGGAAGGAAAATGCCCAGGGCCAGAAGCAGAACAAACATCCCCATCACTAATATTAATATGGGCTCCAGCAAAGTCATCAGATTAGAAACAGTATAATCGGTTTCCTCATCAAAATAGGCGGCGGTTTTGGCAAGCATGTCATCTAACGTCCCTGATTTTTCTCCGATAGCTACCATACGCACTGAGGTCGGAGGAAAAAGGCTAAATTCTCTCATGCTGTCAGAGAGAGTGACCCCGGAGATAACCCGCTCCCGGATTTTCATGATAGCCTGCGCGATTACCACATTATCCGCCGTGCTCGCAGTTGTCTCCAGCCCCTCTACGATGGAGATACCGCTGCTTATCATGGCTGAGAGCATACTAAAAAAACGGGCTAAAGAAATTTTTGTGAGCAGCATCCCAAAGACAGGCAATTTTAACAGGAATTGATCCCACTGCCGGTGACCGGTGGAAGTTCCACAATATAACTTAAAAAGCCCGTAACCTACTGCCGAGAGGATTAAAACCAGCCACCAGAAATTAACCACCGTATAATTAATTCCCAAAAGGATCCTGGTGGGCAAAGGGAGTTTGGTCTTAAACGCCCCGAAGATCGCGGTAAACTTGGGAATAATAAAAACTATGGCAAAAATAAAACCTATGCCCAAACTGCTCAGGACCATTATTGGATAACGCAAAGCCCCGCTCACCTTTTGCCTGAGCTGGTTTTCCTTTTCCGTATAAGCCAGGATTTTCCTCAAAACCTCATCCATAATCCCGGCCTTCTCCCCGGCCTCCACCATGGCCACTATAAGATTTGAAAAAACTTGTGGGTGCCTGGCAAGCGCCATTGAAAAAGCGCTTCCACCCGCGACATCTTCTTTAAGTGCTACGATTACTTCTTTGATTCTCTCTTTGCCAAATTGCTCCTCAAGCGCGGCCAGAGATTCAAAAAGAGGGACTCCAGCCGTAAAAAGGGCTGACAGCTGTCTAAAAAAAAGCATCAACTCCCGGGATTTTATCCGGCGAAACCTGAGACGCAATTCAGAAAGGTTAAAAAACCGGGAAAAATCCGGCAAGGGGCTCTTCTCTTTGATGTTGACCGGGGTATACCCCCGGGCGCTTAAATCAGCAACTACCTCCTCCAGAGAAAGGGCTTCGATTTCATCCTGAATCAAATCACCGTTTTCATTTATGGCTTTATATTTAAAATTAGTCAAGTTCGGTCACCCGCAGGACCTCGTCCAGGGCTGTCACGCCGGCTTTTATTTTTTCTAAACCATCAGCATACAGGGTTTTCATGCCGTGATTAACTGCATATTTTCTTATTTCATCGGTGGAGGCCTTGTCGTTGATCATTTTGCGAATGCTTTCATCCAGCACCAGAAGCTCAAAGATCCCCACTCGACCGCGATAACCGGTATTTTTGCAGGACTTGCAGCCCTTTCCCTTATGCATAAATTTTATTTCAGGATGTTGCTTCTTCAGGCTTTCCGGGACAGGCACCTTTTCTTCACACTTTTCACAAACCGTGCGCACCAGCCGCTGCGCCAGAACAGCTTCTACTGAAGAAGAGATTAAAAAAGGCTCAACCCCCATATCCATGAGACGGGTAAGCGCCCCGGGCGCGTCATTGGTATGCAGGGTAGAAAAAACCAGATGTCCGGTCAGAGCAGCCTGGATAGCGATGCCGGCTGTTTCTAAGTCCCTGATTTCTCCAATCAGAATAACATCCGGGTCCTGACGCAGGATGGAGCGCAGCGCTGTTGCAAAGGTTAAGCCCGCTTTCACGTTTATCTGCGACTGGGTGATGCCGGCAAGCTCATACTCAATCGGATCTTCAACCGTCATAATGTTCAGCTCCTTGCTGTTGACTTCTGAAAGCGCTGAATAAAGGGTAGTAGTTTTACCGGAGCCGGTAGGGCCGGCTACCAGGATAATTCCATGCGGTTTATGTATAATTTTCAAAAATTTGTTTAAATTTTCCTCTGAGAAACCAATTTCCGGCAATTTTAAAAGCATAGTGGATTTGTCCAGGATGCGCAGCACCACCTTTTCACCGTAAGCCGAAGGAAAGCTGGAAACCCGCAGATCAACCTTTCTTCCTTCCGGATTTATTTCAAAGCGCCCATCCTGCGGCACGCGCGATTCAGCGATATTCATGCTGGCCAGAACCTTTATTCTGGAAACTACCGGGGCTAACATCTGGGGAGGCAGGCTCAGTTCCTGGTGCAGCAGGCCGTCAACCCGATAACGCACCCGCACATCCTTTGCTTCCGGCTCAATATGAACATCCGAAGCCCGCTCCCGAACAGCTTGATAAAGAATCTCATCCACCAGCTTCATAATCGGGGCATCAACCGGAGTGGCCATCTTGGCCCTTGCTCCATCCGGGGGACGGTAGTCCTTGACAACATTCTCTACCACACCCGAAATCCCATAATATTCTGTGATAGCATCCTGCACATCCTGCAAACCAGCCTTGACCACCGAGAGATCCATGGCGGAAGCCGCGCGCAGCTCATCCAGGGCAACGATATTTCCGGGATCCGCCATGGCAACCGTCAGGGTCTTCCCGACCCTGAAGAGGGGGATCAGCTTGTGCTTTTGAGCTAGAGCAGCCGGAACAATATCTAAAACCTTTGAATCAATTGCATAACTGGATAGATCCACTTCCGGAACTTCGCGAAAACCTTTTGCCTCTGCCATGCTGTCTATTATATTTTCATGCCTTTTAAAAGTCAAGCAACCTACAAACAAAGATTGCTTGCCCTTGCTAAGTTGAAGGACTTGTCCTGAGCTTGTCGAAGGAGTATAATTAAAATGAAATGAATTATGCGCAGCGCGAAAATTACTTATTAATCCAGGACATCAAAAATAAACTTTCCTGGGCAATAAGGTTCCGATATGTTATCGTGGTATTGGGATTCATCCTTATTTATTTTTCTTTGATAGGTAATGCTTATGTTTCCCTCAGTTTGAGCCTGACTGTTTTTGTGTCTGCTTACAATGTGGTAGCCCATTTATTATACGCGTTTAAGAAGCGATACCGGCTCTGGCAAATAATATCTTTGGCAGGCGCCTTCCAGTTTCTGGATATCTTAGCCGTAACTTTTCTGATATATATCACCGGCTGGATAGAAAGCCCTTACTGGTTCTTATATTTAGTCATAATTATCATTTCTGGTTTCGGAATGTTTTCTTATTATTCTTTTGCCGTATTTTTTATTGCTTTTTTCTCCGCCATCTTTTATTTGGGCTTACTCTTATCAGCCTACCTTGGGATCCTTCCGATCTATGGCCCGGGATTTCAGCTTTCTCCGGAGGAGCTGCTTCTTTCAATCTATAACAAAGCTGTCTTTGCCAGCGTTACCTTTTTACTTTTTGCCACTACTATTTATTATTTCTCCAAACTATTAAACCAGCAGCGGGAAGAGCTTTCTCAAAAGACCAGAAAACTTTTGGTAGCTCTGGGGAAAATCAAAGCAGTTGACCGTATGAAGGACGAATTTGTATCCACTGCTTCGCATGAACTCCGCTCCCCCCTCTCCGTAGTCAGGGAGAATATGTCTTTGATTGAAGATGGAGTGGTTGGCCCCGTTGATCCCAGACAGAAAAAACTCCTGGAGACCTCGCGCTTAAATATAGATCGCCTGGCTAAAATCCTGGATAATCTACTGGATATTTCCAAGATTGAATCGCACTCCCTGGAGCTCCACCGGGAGAAGGCAGACCTCAGCCAGGTAGCTGCCAGAGCAGTTGAGCTTTTAAAGCACAAGGCTGAGCGTAGAAACATTTCCATAGAGACCAAGCTGCCGGAAAAGCTTATAGCCTGGATTGACCCGGAACAGGTCTTGCGTGTTTTCATCAATCTCCTGGACAATGCCATAAAATACACGGGCGAGAACGGGAAGATACTCGTAGGGGTGGAAGAAACCAGAAAAGCGGTCGAAGGATATGTAAGTGATAATGGGGAAGGCATTGCCAAAAAAGATTTTCCTCTAGTCTTTGAGCGGTTTGTACATACAGACAAAGAGAATGAAACGCTTATCAAAGGCGCTGGTTTAGGGCTCTCTATCTGCAAAGGGATCATTGAAATGCACGGCGGTAAAATATGGTTTGAAAGCCCGCCCAGGGGTGCTGACAAAGGGGCCAAATTTATTTTCAGTTTGCCAAACCATGAGTGATAAAAAACCACGCATACTTTTAATTGAAGATGATCAAGACATGGTTTCCGCAATACGACTGAGGCTGGAAGCCAATAACTATGAGGTTCTTGTGGCGCGGGATGGTCTGGAAGGGCTAGCGCAGGCCAGATCAGAAAAACCCGATCTGATAATCCTGGACATAATGCTTCCCAAAATGGACGGCTTTAAACTTTGCCGCATGCTCAAGTTTGATGAGAAATACAAGAATGTTATTATTATAATCTTAAGTGCCAAGGTTCAAAAATCAGACATTTTACGTGGAAAAGAGGTAGGGGCAGAGGCATATATCACAAAACCCTTTAAATCTGAAGAGTTATTAGAGAAAATAAAAGAACTTTTAAGCAGACCTCGTCATCTAAAACCCTCAAACCCCGAGTAATTCCTTAATTTTATCCATCAAAACCTTGGGCTCAAAGGGTTTGATTATATAAGCATCTGCTCCGACTTCTTTGCCCATATGTTTATCCGAATCCTGTGCTCGTGCGGTAAAAATTACAATTGGTATATGTTTATATTTTATGTCGAACTTAAGCAACCGACAGATTTCATACCCGTTAATTTGAGGCAACATCAAATCAAGAATAATTAGATCCGGTTTCTCTTGTCGAGCCTTAGCCAATCCTTCATCGCCATCGTAAGCGGAGATAACTTCATATCCGGCTGATTGAAGTCTGGCGCTTACTAATTTGACCACATCCGGTTCGTCATCAACTATTAAAATCTTTTTCTGGTTCACTTTTCTTATCCTCCTATTAGATATATTTTTTAACTTTAGCTAACAAATCTTCTGGAGTAAAAGGTTTAATGAGATAATCTTGTGCGCCGAATTTTTTGGCCTTTTCTGCAACACGTAGCGCCTGGCTGGCAGTCAGAAAAACGATTGGAATTTCTTTAAATTCTTCATCAGATTTCAATCTCTCACAGACGTCCTCACCGCTTACTTTTGGAAGGCAAAGATCCAGAAAGATCAAATCGGGCCTCTCTTTCTTTGCCAAATCAAGCCCCTCCTGGCCATCAATTGCTGTTATCACATCATAACCCGCCTTTTTTAGACGAAAATCAACAACCTTTAAAATATCCGGTTCATCATCTATTACTAATATGCGTTTAGCCATTTTCTTCCTCCTCCATTTTCTCAACCGGCAAGGTAAAACAAATTTTGCTCCCTTTCCCCCACCTGGACTCCACCCAGATTTTCCCTTTATGTTGCGTTACAATTTCCTTGCAAATTGCCAAACCCAATCCGGTTCCACCGGTTTTTCTTTCCTTTTCTCCACCGAGTTGTTTAAATTTTTGAAAGAGCTGCGGAACCTGCCCCTGCTTAATTCCTTTTCCGGTATCAGAAACGCAAACTTTAACCGCCCTCTCTTTTTCGGCTTTGCTAATCGACACAGTTACGCCGCCCTTTTCCGTAAATTCGATGGCATTATTGAGAAGATTAATTATAACCTCTGATATCCGATCTCTATCAAAGAACACCCTGGGTATTTTATCAACAAATTCTGATCTCAAATATAACCCTTTTCCCAGCGCAACGCTCTTTTGGCTGTTTACAGCTTCGCTGATAGTATCCGCAATGTTTCCGGGCTGCATATTAAATTCTATTTTCCCTGCTTCTAATTTCGAGAAATCCAGCACGTCGTTTATTAAACGATGCAAACGATCCACATTCCTTTTAGCCACTTCTAAAAATTCTTTTTGATCTTTGTTGGTTTCTCCGGCTGTTCCGTCCAGCACAATTCCAATGCCTTCTTTAATAGCAGTTAAAGGAGTACGCAATTCATGTGAAACCATAGAGGTGAATTCGCTCTTTACTTTGTAAAGCTCTTCGAGCTTTTTGTTTTTTTCTTTTATTTCTTCCTCCGCCTGCTTGCGCTCTTCTTCTCTCTCTATTTTTTCAGCATACATTCCAAGATAGCTCGCGATCTCGTTAAGCAACCTTCTCTCTTCCCTCAGGAAAGGGCCCTCGTCTATTGCCGGCTTCTCCTTAAGATAATACACTTCAACCGCACCCCTTGTTTTCCCTCGCGCCACGATATCCGCTGCCTGTTTATATTTTGTCTCCCCGAATTTAATGCTCTTGTATTCCTTGCCGTCGAATCTGATCTTGCTCCTTGTAATCTCCGGATACTGCCAGGCTTCCCTGATATACTTTGTGGTATCAAGCATTAATTCCTCAATCGATCTCTCCGACCGGATGGCATTGGTAATACCGTATAGACACCTGAACTCCTTAAGCCTTTCATTAAGTGCATATGCTAATTTGGCTCTTTCCATCTCGGCCCGCTTGCGCTCGGTGACATCCCGAAATATACCCCTAGTGGCAACAAATTTACCTTCCTTAAACCCTGCATTGGCACTGCCTTCAACAAAGATTTCTTTTCCATTTTTAGAAACGAACACAGTTTCGAATCGATCGACGCTCTCACCTTTACGAACCCCTTTAAAAAGCTCCATACAATACGGAATTTGATCTTTACGTAGGATATCTTGCAAGGTTAATTTCTTGACGTCATCCCTGGAATATCCAAGAACCTCTAACCATTTCCGGTTTACACACCCAAATTTCCCGTCAATAGCAACACTTTGTATTAAATCGTTGGCGTTTTCAAAGAGATATCGATATCTTTCCTCCGATTCTGCAAGCGCAAGTTCCGCTTGCTTGCGCTCGGTGATATCGCGAGCTACACACACAATTCCCAAAATCTTATTATTCTCATCCCGCATTACAGAACCAGAAAAAATCATTGGGATTTTAGTTCCATCTTTAGTTTTATAGATTGTCTCAACATTCCTTATAAAGCCCTTTTCAATTAGTTTCTTAAGCCCTGTGCCTTTAAATAGCACTTCTTCTTCTTCAATAATCATGCCAATGGGTTGACCTGCCAATTCTTTTTCTTTATATCCCAAGAGCTCACGGGCTGCCTGGTTGACCCGAAGTATTTGGGCTTGCGGAGAAACCAAAAATAGGGAATCTGGAATGACTTTAATAATATCCTCGGCAATGGATTCAGGGGTTATGGTCATGAAGCCGTGGCGGAGGATGGCGTAGGCAAAGCTTGCTAGAACTAGAATGGTTAGTGGAGTAGCAATTAGACCAACATAAGCATCCATTCTCAACCAGAGTAAAACTAGCTCCAAAGGAATTGCAAGGAAACTTGCAATTCCAATCCCAAACAATATGATCCATGCTTGAATTTTCTTGTTCCTTTTAAAACTACCCCATAAAACACTGGCACAAAAATAAAGAGCCCCACCTAAATAAAGCATATAAAATAAATAGACAAAGCTATACCAGGGACCATAAGTCAATTGCAAAGCAAAAACCATCTGCTTAACCTCAGCGAGCATGAGAGGAGAGGTAGCCATAAAATAACTGAGAACTAGAGGAACACCATATAATAAGATATATATTACTTTTTTCTTAAGAATATCTCTCTGCTCCGCAAAAAATAGCATAAAATGAAAAAGAAGGGACATAGAAAAGAGGGCGCTGATTTGACGGATTTTTTCATAAAGCAGGGCGCTTTCAGAAGAGGCTGTAATTTTAGTCAAAGCATCAGCCAGGCTTAAAACAGCAACAGCAACGGAAAATAAAAAGAAGAATTGATTAAGCCTTTCTCTGGGATTTTTGGCCCAAACGAAAACACCCAGTATTAAGCTGGCGAGGAAGGCGATGATTGACGGCCAGGCGTATATATTCATGATGTTACGAAATGTTATGCAACTTTCTTCTTAAGCGCATCGAGCTCTTTCTCCATAGCTTCCATCTTCAACTCCCGCCCCACAGCCACAGCATGGAAGGTTTCGAGTTCTTTTATTTTTTTATTAAGTTCTTCCTCCGCCCGCTTGCGCTCGGTGATGTCGGTGTGGATCGAAATAATAACTTGACCATATTCGGGATGATCAAACAATGAAACGTTAGCATAGCTCCAAAAAACAGTGCTGTCCTTTTTGATGTTCTTGATCTCTCCGTGCCATCCCCCGGTTTTCCTGATGGTCCCCAGGATCTCATTTCTTGTCGCATCAGCTGTTTTATCTGTTGGAGCGTTAACTATGCTGACATTCTTGCCTATCATCTCGCCAGGCCCATAGCCGAACATTTCCTCAAATTTAGGATTGGTCCTTTTGATCAATCCATCATCCAAGCCAATAATGTATATCCCTTCGGACGCGTTCTTTAATATCTCATCAGAGAGTTTGAGCTCTTGTTCAGCCTGCTTGCATTTGTCTTCAGCTTTTTTCATTTCCGTTAACTGTTGCCCCAGAACTTTTAAGCGGATCTCTTTCAACCCGCGAGTAATTCCTTAATTTTATCCATCAAAACCTTGGGCTCAAAAGGCTTGTTTATATAAGCATCTGCTCCAACTTCTTTCCCCATATGCTTATCCGAATCCTGCGCTCGTGCGGTAAACATAATTATGGGAATCTTTTTATGATTTACGTCAAATTTAAGCATGCGGCAAACTTGATATCCATCTAATTTAGGAAGCATTAAATCCAAAATGATTAAGTCTGGCTTGCGGGAGCGGGCTTTTTCTAGGCCTTCATGACCATCGTAAGCAGCCATAGTTTCATAACCAAGGGCCTTCAATCTCATCTCCAGCATCTCGATCATTTCTTTCTCATCGTCCACAATCAAAATCCTAGGGGACATTATATTCGCTCCTTTCTATCTCCCGCAGTTTTTGGTCGAGAAGCTCGGCGGGAAGTTCTTTTACCAGAGACATTAATGCCCGGCGTTTTCGGTTGGTATCGCCGTATTTATAAATGTGTTTGCCCCGGTATTTGAATTCCCCCATGTTCTTCTCAATATAAGCCATTAAAAAGGCTTCTTTATAATCTACGGCACTTAAATTTCTCCCTTTTTCGTCTTTTAAATTTATTTTTCGGAAATCTTCAATATGATCCCAGATGCTGGGCAGGTTCCCTTTATGCAGTTTCAGTTCCTGAAGGGCTTCTAATAACTCTTCCCTTTCATCAATATCTAAACCAGAATATTCCATAGTCTCAACCAAGAGTTTCATCATCCCATATTTGCGCAGTTCTTTTGTTTCTCCTTTGGTTAATTTCTCCCGACGAATTAACTTGATAATGCTCGCCAAAAATGGAATAGCCAGAGGAAGCTTAATAATAAATTCTGTCCCCTGGCCCGGTTTACTCTTTACTGCAATCCTTCCCCCATGCATCTCTACTATCTGCCCGGCAATTGACAAACCTAAACCCAGACCCGATTCCCTCCCTTCCCCCGGCCTTTTCACCTGGTGAAACTTCTTAAAAACCAAAGACAGGTCTTCTTCGGGAATACCCGGGCCCTGATCGCATACAGAGAGATATGCCCTTTCTGCTTTATCAGTTATGCCAAGTTTTATGGAACCACCCTCTTTGGTATGTTTCAAGGCATTTTGAATAATGTTAATTAGAACCTGAGTGAGTTTATCCGGGTCAGCATAAAGCACAAGTTCTTCCCTATCCGTCGTTACCTCATAAGATAAATTTTTGCCCTGCCTTTGGGCCAGGTTTTCAAAGCTCTTAAAAATTTCTTCGGTTAAACCTGGAAAATTAAACATTCTTTTATGTAGTTTAAACTTACCCTTCTCCAAACGGGAAACATCCAGGAGTTCGCTCACTAAACGGATTAATCTATTAACAGAATTCAAACTCAGTTTTAAAGCGCGGTGCTGTTCGGAAGTGATGGGTCCCAAGTCTCCATCTCCTACCAAGGAAATCCCCTCTTTGATTATGGCCAAAGGGGTACGCAATTCATGAGAAACCGTAGAAACAAAATCGGAAGCTAAATTTTCATAAGGAGTGCTTTGCTCATGACGCTTCTCTTCACGCTCTTTATAAGCCTTTCTTACTTCAGCGATATGTCTATAGTTGATTTTCTTTTTTCCTGCCATTTTCTAAAGGTATTATCCCCAAGCCTCAAAGCGTGGCCCCGATCGCCAGTTAAGCCTCAGAGGCTTTGTCGTTTTCCTTGACAAACTTCTTGATCTCTTCAATGCTCTCGAGGATCATCTTGGCCTTGGTCAGGCCAAAAGCAAAAGGAAATTTCTCATCCTCACTTCTTTTGAGTATAAGTACCGGCCTGCCTTTAAACTCGGCTCTTTCTACTATCATTTTGGGTCTCCTTTCTATTTAACCTGTAAATTATAGCATACAAATAAATCCCCGCACCAAAAATTTTGGTGTGAGAGTATTATTTGGTGCGGGGATAAAAAAGGCGCCCGAATAAAATTCAGACGCCTTTAGTTTACCAAGAAGACTGGTTGGAAGCGGTTGAAATCTCTTCTTCCGCCGCCACCACCGTTGCGTCTTTCCTTGGGTCTGGCTTCGTTGACGGTAATTTCGCGATCGCCCCATTTATAGCCGTTCATACCAGCTATAGCTTTTTCAGCATCCGCGTCTTCCATATCAACAAACCCTAAGCTTCTAAATCCAACAAAAACTCTGTCGTGATTTTCTGGGTGAAAAATATTTGGATAAAATTACAGCCTGGATAATTACCAAGACAGGAGGAAGCCCGGAAGCAATTGTAGACGGATATAGTCTGGAAGGAGAAACTGTTGGCCAGTATCACAACGCTTGTTTTGTCGGCCCGTTCTGCGTGGCCGCAATGGTATCAGAGCAATATCGTTCCTGGCTGGATAAAACTTATGTTCATCTTGCTGCGATGGATACAGGCGGTGATTGGGGTTACTATTTAGACACGTTGAGGTTAATTTCTCTAATTATTGCCTCAGGAAACTTCCCTAATCTATGGGGAGATTAAAATACTTGCATGGGTTACTAATATCCTGATAGCCTGATAATCAGATATCCTATTTTGATTCCCCTGAGCTTGCTTGCCCCGAGCTCTGTCGAGGGGCTTGCCCCGAGCTCTGTCTGCCCTGAGTTCCATCGAATCGAAGGGTCGAGGGGCTTGCCCCGAGCGAAGCCGAGGGGTCGAAGGGCCGAAGGGCTTGTCCTGAGCGAACGAGCGGCTTGTCCCAAGCGTAGTCGAGGGAAGCGAGTGAGTCGAAGGACCGTAGGTTTTAATGAAATAGCGTGGCATTCTTTCCCCAATTACACAAACAATACAGTCAAAATCTCTAAACACAGTTTATATTTCTTCTTTTCCACGCAAAATACCTTTTAAATATTTGATCTGTTTTTTGACTCTGGATAATAACCCTCTATATTTAGCGCGCATTTTTTTAGCCTTTTCGTATTTTTTCTTTTCCTCATTGGAAATTTTACCCTTATAAAGATATTTAACCTTCCCACCCATCCTCTTTGCTAAATAATAATACCTATGGCCCTTGATTACCCTTGAAACCAACGCCCCCTGTGGCAATTCCTTGAGCGCTTTTTCATATGCCTTCTTAAGTCCCCGTGAATTTCCCAACTCTTCTCTCAAAACACTTTTTATAACCATCATAACACCTCAGTTACCCAACATTATTGCATAAAGCATACATTGTTGGGTAACTCTTGTCAACAGCCGGTTACCCAACACATTAAAGAGAAACACATATTGTATGGTAACTAATATAACCCGCAGATTCCAAAACCCCTGCCAACCGCTCGGAATCAGCGATGTTCATCACCCTACTCCATTGACAGTAAAGAATGATGGTGGGAGAATACACCTAACACACAAATTTAGCAGTTGATAACTAGGTAAAATCAATGAATAAACAAATTTTTACAATTGGACATAGCAATATAACTTCTGATGAATTAATTAATCACCTACAAGAGCACAAGATTGATGCATTAATAGATGTTAGGAGCATCCCCTTTAGCAAATATACCCCACAATTTAACAAAGAAACATTCGAACATATTTGCAAAGAAAACAAAATTGAATATTTTTATTTGGGGGATTTTTTGGGAGGAAAACCTGATGATCCTTCTGTAATTAACAATTTTAATAAAATAGATTACTCTTTATTGAGCCAAAAAGATTATTTTATAAAAGGAATAAGCAAATTACTATCAATAATTAAGATGCATAATGCATGTATAATGTGTTCTGAAGGATACCCAGACAAATGTCATAGAAATCTACTTATAGCTCCAGTCTTAAAAACACATGATCTCACTGTTTTACATATATTGCCAAACGGCCATGTTATTAGAAAAGACAACAAAGAACAATTAGTATTATTTTAAAATGAATTTATATACTATAGGTGTTAGTAAAAAAAGTGCAGAAGATTTTTTCAACCTTCTAAAAAATGCTAATGTTGAGATTCTTTTGGACATTCGCCTTAACAACAATTCGCAACTTTTAGGGTTTAGCAAAGGTCGAGATCTTAAGTACTTTTGCGAAAAGTGTCATAAAATTAATTATGAACATGTAACTCTTTTAGCTCCCACAAAAGATCTCATAAAAAGATACCGAAAAGATAAAAACTGGACTTCGTATGAAAAAGATTTCAAAAAATTATTGGATTCCAGGCAAATATTAGAAACCTTCAATAAATCTGTTAGAGGGTTTAAAAATATTTGCTTATTATGCTCCGAGCCCAAAACCGACAAATGTCATAGAAGACTGGTCGCCGAATTTATTAAAAATCACATTAATAATCTCAAAATTATTCATTTATAATCAATCATGTTTCAAAAAGATATTATTTGCCTTGCAAATTCAATAAAACTCAATGGAAAATGTGTTGCTGGAAAAGATGTAAATAATCTCGAATGGATAAGGCCAATAAGCGACACACCACATGGCGAACTTTCGGAAGAACAAATTAAAAATACAAACAACGAAGAACCAAATTTATTAGATATAATACGAATCTTCTGTAAGATGGAAAACGCAAAACATTATCAGCCAGAAAATATTATTATAGAAAATAATAAATGGCAAAAAGTAGGGTGTTTTCCAGAAGAAAAATTGGACGATATATGTGATAAACCTGATGTGCTATGGGCTAATAACCATCCAGATCCACAAAAAATATCTTTAGAGTATTTGGAAAAGAATGGCACACCATCATCCTTATTGTTAATTAAAGTGGATTCTATAAAGATTGAACGATCCAATTATCAGGAAAAGAAAAAATACAGAGCGATATTTAATTATGGTGGAATAGAATATAATTTACCAATAACTGATCCAAAAATTAGAAAAGAATTTGAAAACAATTCTCCAGGAATTTATGAATTCAATGAGAATAAAATCTATCTATGCATCAGTATTGGCGAACCGTTTCAACGTCCAGATTTATCAGAAGAAGCTTATTGTTACAAACTCGTTGCAGCAATAATAAGAGCAAACAAGTAAAAATCACATAACAAATTATCATACAATGAGTAATCTTTAGAGCCTGTATTTCTGTATCTTATACCCCACCACTAGCCACAGCTGCTGAAGCATAGATAATACCATTAGCAAATCTAGTTTCGCTCCGGACACAAGATTCCTTCCCTTTTTAACTCCAACACATGTGCTAAAATATAAGCATAATGAGAAAAATTCGGCTTCTTTTGCCGGCATCTGGCAGAGATTAATCTTTATTTCTTCTTTTGCCTGGCTGATCTGGTTTTTTGAGGGTGATTAAGGCTGATTGGGCCCTTTCTTCCATCATGGTACATGGCTGGGAGCAGGAATGAAAAATATTAACAAAGACTCTTTCTTGAGACTTTTTTAAGAATCCTTTGTGAAATATGCTGAATATGTTGTTCCCAAAATCTAGAACCGATTTCCAGGACACGGCTGAATGGTTCTAATAAAAAAACATTTGTTTCCGCAATAAAATCAAATGATTGAACAATATTAATTGCCAATTCAACGTCTTCATTCATTTGCCGTGCTGAATTATTTATATTTGCAATCAATATTTTTTCAAGTTCATTTACTAAAGTAGGTAAAGCATCTTTGATCTTATCCGGATACCTCCACCCTATTAAACCAATCAGGCGCGCTGCCTTATATTTTATTTCGATAAAATCCCTACTCCGAACAATGGCCCCTATTTGATCAACATATTCAGAGGCAATTGATATACAATTTAAAATCCTATCTAGTTGTTCTCCTTTAGGGCCATCATTGGGCTCGATCACAACTCTTCTTTCTGCCGTTAAAACCTGCCATGCTGCATAAAAATCTCTAGATAATTGTCCTAAAACTTGATCGGCCAATTTTGAATCCGCACGCTGCAAATTTTGCAGGAAATCCCTCAAATAGTGCTCAGATAATTCAATGCTTGACTGGGGTTTCCCAAAAATTATTGCGTCCCTTCTTCGGTGCAAAATAACCCCATTCGGCTTAAACGGTAGGCAACCATAGTCTACTGTTTTCAATACCCAAGATTGGAGCCTTCTTTTTAAGCCAATTTTTCGCTGCCAGCCTGAAAACCCACCTGGGGAACGCCTAATCCTTCCAAAACCCTGTCTTACGTTTCTTATATAATTGCCAGCTCTGTTCATATAGTAATTTATCGCACTAAATTGTAACTAATTTCAATTTTTGCGGGGAAAACGCGAAATATTTTGGTTGGTTATTTATAAACTTAGCGCAAAGCAAGCCTGCTGGCAGGCGAAAAAATGCTTGTCCTGAGCGAGCGTAGCGAGTCGAAGGGCTAGAATGGAAAAGCTGGGAGCGGATTTTTCTTTACCTTGATAAATGGATTTCTCTTAAAACAGCATGGTCCATCAACAAATCATTTGAATGTTGAACCAATAACAAAGAATCAATTCGTGCTTCTTTAGCAAAAACTTGCTCATTAAAATCTTTGAGCGCCGCTAAGAGAGAATCAGTTTCGGATATCGTTAGATCTCTTCTAAATTGAACAAAACCTATAGGATAAGTTCCCCAATCTCTGCCTCCAACTTTTTGAATCATCTCTGAAATTTTATTTTCTTCTGTAGCCGCCCCAACTTCTGGATAAACACGCAAAAATACTCTTCCCATTAAAAAATCCGGCAACCACACACCTCTTATTTGAACTCTTGCAGCAGGGAAACCCATTAACGCCGCGGAAACTTCGTTTGGAAGATTATTTAAAGCTAAATCTTTTGGATCACCATATCCTCTAATTGTAAAATGAGTAAGACCCGGTTCATTAAAATTATATGTTCCTTCCGGTAAGGTCTCTCTAACAACAGTTTTTAGCGGTTCTAGAGTAGTTAAAACATCTGTTCTAACAAATGCCACCAAGCTTACACCATGTCTATTATTGGCTTTTACACTATCATGAGCTGACAAATCAGCATGTGAAGGATTAACCAAAGGCAAGAACCGTTTTTTATAACCTTGACATAGGCGATAAGGCTGCCCTTGCCTATGCTGGTATGTCTGATTCCTATATGTTAAATTCGCATCTACGGCAAAGTTAGGCATTTTTCACTCCAAATAAGTGTGGTTCAATTTCCAACCAAACGGAAGGTACTCTTTCGCCTAGAAAATCCGACAGAGCTCTTCTTCCAGCATCAAAGTCCCCTACAAGTCCATGAAGACGGCGGGGAATCTCAACGATATCTTCATCTCTTAATGCCGTAACTATCCGATTTGCCTGTTGGCCACTTTTAACAGTACGATCTTGCGCAAGGTCCATTAATAAATCAAAAGCAATTTCTCTTAATTGAATACTTCGAGTTAGAGGAGGAAATTCTTGGTTAAGCTTTGCCAGAGATGTTCTTTGGGCCATCGGAGAAATGTGCTCTATCCCAACATTACAATAAATTTCGATCGGACTTTCAATATTCGCCAAAGGTAACAACTCAAAACCAAGATGACGAGTTCCTCTTAAAAAGATCACAGCTCCCTGCGTATAAGGAGCAAGCATCGAAAAGATTTTATTATCGCGCAACTCTTGTGAATCAACAATATCATTATGTGCATCAGTTCCCACAGCTAAGGCCATATCTGGCCGTCCTAAGTCTCTTAAAAATAGAAATTGCGCAAATGCCTTGCGCTCTGCTCCCCTTAACGATAATTCTGTATCTTCAAATCCGGTAGTCTCAATATCTAGCTGAATAGAAGCCTTTCCTTGCCGGACTACTCTTTGCAGATAATGGAGCGTATCAAAACGGAATCTATTTTCCCTGTCAAGTGAGGAAAAAGGATCTAACCTTCGCCGATAGTGTTGCTGATTACTCATATTCCAAGTATCTAATCGTCCTGAAATATAGTCTCTGAAAAGAGAATCTTTAGCTAAGTCTCCTCTTACTAGTCTTTCAGTCCATCCCGGATACGCCATCTCTAAAGTCCCCTCAAATGGTGGCCCCCCATCTTCTAATACAAATGTTACAGGGGTCTTTGCTGGCAACCTATTGTCAAGAATATTATCCAGATCTGGTTTAACATGCCTAAAAGAAGAGGGTCCATGAGGCCCGTAAACAACAAAAACTCGTGCTCCTTTAGTTGTCATATCAACTGGCCTTATTTGACCTTTGTTTATTTGATATCCTATCCTTACCCGTGGAATTTTCATTTTACTCCCTTCCAACTACCATTGGCTATATATATTATCGACAGATTTTAGGTAAAATTTCACATTTTACTGGGAAAAATGGCGGGGTGTGGTTTTTAAAAACTCAAATCCTACTTCGGGCACAGGTGATGGAAAAATAACACTAGCGGCTAAAATTCTGGACAACAGTAATGTTGCCATTGGGAATGGTGTGGGTAGTGCCGGCCTCATCCTTGATCACAGTCAGCCGGAGGCTCATATTCTCTATTTTCCCCTTGATCCCCGCAATCTGGACCTGATCACCGACCATATATTGATTTTCAAGGATGATAAAAATGCCAGCAATAACATCGCGCACCAGATTTTGCGAACCAAAGCTTATAGCCAGCCCAAGAATGCCGGCGCTGGCCAAAAGAGCAGTAACATTTACCCCAAATTGCTGCAGCACGGTGAGAAACATAATAAAAAAAGCAACATAGCGCAAAGCGCTTCTAAAAACTGATAAAAGCATTTTGAGACGTTCGTCTGAAAGCTTGTTGCGCAAAGTCTTGTCCAGGGCCAAAATAAAGGCCTTATAGAAAAAGTAAATTACAATAACAGAAAGAATAACCCCTAAAATCTTTCCGGTATAGTGGACCAGCTTATCCGGCGCAAACATTAATGATAAAGTATTTTTTATAATTTCCATGCTTCCCTATATTATTCCATTATTTAGACTTTCGCAAGTTGCCCATAAATTTTCAGATAATTTTTGGCCATAATCTGCGGCGTAAAATTTTGCTCCACATGCCTGCGGCAGGCCTGGGGATCGATTTTGCCGGCTAAAACATCTTTTACTCTCTTAACAAATGCCTGGTAATCGCCAGGTTTGACCACATACCCTGTTTCTCCATTTTTAATGACTTCGGGCACAGCCCCGCGGCCGTAAGCCACCACCGGAGTGCCGCAAGCCATGGCCTCGGCCATCACCATGCCAAATGGCTCCTGCCAGCTGATGGGAAAAAGCAAACAAGCGGCTTCTTCAAAAAGCCTGGCTTTTACTTTAGGAGAAACCTCTCCCATGTAAACAATATTTTTACCGTCAACATGCGGCTTAATCGCTTCTTCAAAATACCTTTGTTGCTTCGGGATCTGCCTGTCGATCTTACCGGACATTATCAGTTTTAGCCCCAGTTCTCTAGCCACCCTAATAGCTGTGTCCGGCCCCTTATTTGAGACACAATTGGAAAGCCAAAGAAGATAGTTTTTTTTCTTTTTCTGAAATTTAAACTGGTCAATATCGATCGAATTATGGACCATATCAATAACATTTAACCCCTTTATTATTTCTTTCTGCTTATTGCTGATGGCGATAAAATTATTATTTTTTAAACGTTCAAAATCAGGATCACCGGGCAAGATACAAAGATTGTGCAAGGTGGTAATCATGGGTGTATCATTATCTGAAGCATGATTCAAACCGTCAATGCCGCCGTGATTATGGATCACATCAAATCCTTCTAAAGACTCAAAAGCAAAAGCAAAATGCGTCTGGCTTGAACTTTGGTCAGGGTTACCAATACCGATTGGCTTTTTTAAAACAGATTTTAATTTAGCCGAGGTTATTGAGTCACCGGTAGCAAAGAGCGTAACATCGTGGCCTAAACGGACCAGCTCTTCGGTCAAAAGACTGCAGATAACCTCAGTGCCGCCATATTTTTCCGGAGGAACCCTGAGGAACGGCGGGGCAATCTGCGCGATTTTCATAAGACTTTGTATCTTGTCTTTAAACTAGCAGTGACGGTCTTTTTACCGCTAACCTTAACATGTTTTCCCTGCACCACAACACTAACTGTTTTACCTTTTAAAAGCTGCAGGGAGATTCGCTTATGACTAAGCTTAACCTTTAGAAGACTCCCCTTCCAGTAACTGCTAAACGTGAGCTCCTGCCACTTCTTGGGCATCCAGGGGTCGAAACATAAATGCCCGCGCCTAACGTTCATGCCGGCAAAACCATGGATAATAGTCATCCAAGCACCACCGGTTGCGGCAGCATGAATGCCCTCATCAGTATTTTTATGCAGGTCAAACAGATCAAGGCAGGAAGTTTTTATAAAGTAATCGTAGGCGCGATTATGATCACCAATTTCCAAGCCCATTATGGCGTAAATACATGGGGAGAGCGAAGACCGGTGCATGGTCCTGGCCTCATAATACTTATAATTCTTTTTCTTAAGCTCAGATGAAAAACGATCGAGGAATAAGTACAACAACAGCACAACATCAGCCTGCTTAAGCAGCTGGGTCTGATGCAAATTAGCCCCATCAAGACCCTTGGGATAAACCGGCAAACCATTGGCCCCTAATTTCTTGATTTTGGGATCATCCAATGTAAAGTAACCCTCAAATTGCTCGATAAGTTCAGTTTTTTGATCATAAGGAAAGAAAAGTGTCTTAGCCACGACCTTCATTTTTTCAATTTCTTCTGTCTTCAACTTTATCTTGTCCACCAGCGTCTTTAGAAGCTGGGGCGAGCCTTTCTTCATTTTGGCATAAAGCTCAACAGCATATTCAAGGTTCCACATGGCCAAATAATTGGTAAATGCATTGTTGTCAACATGTTCATGAAACTCATCCGGGCCGATCACTTTGCGCACTTCATAGCGATCACGTCTTTTTTCAACCCGGGACAGCCAAAAACGGGCGGTCAAAAAGACTATTTCAGCCCCAAAGTTATAAAGGAACTCAATATCGCCGGTAATCTCCACGTAACGATAGATACCATAGGCAACATCAGCCACAATGTGGTGTTCTTCTTCTCCGGTAAAAATCCGGTCGCGCGAACCATCCACCCGAATACCGTAGCTGGGGGTAGTTTCTTCCCCAGTATCTGCGCTTTCCCAGGCAAACTTGGCACCTTGAAACCCCATGGCTTTAGCGTTTTTTAAAGCGCCTTTCAAGGTGTAATAACGGTACATTAAAAGATTGCGCGCTTCTTCGGGAAAATTAAATATATAAAAAGGCAGAATGAATATTTCCGTATCCCAAAAAGCATGCCCCTTATATCCCTCGCTGGTTAAAAACTTTGCCCCGATATTGACAGTTGGATCATGGTGCGGCTTAACGATCATCAGCTGATAAAGATTAAAGCGGATTCCCAGCCGCGCCCTGGCATCACCCTTGACATTGATTTCACACTGCTGCCAAATTTGCTCGCGTGCTTCAATATGCTTTTTGAGATGATAATCTATGCCGTCACGAATCAGATCATGCAAAAGATCAGTAACCGCGGATTCAAGTTGTCTCTCGTAACCCTCACGGCTGGTTAAAGTAGTTACCCACTTTGTAAAGTTATAGGTTTTGCCTTTCGCAGCATTAAAATGTATCTCCTGGGCAAATTTATCACCGTACATGCGGCTGACCTTAATTGCATCGGGCGGCGGGTTTTCAAAAACCGTGTCAGCTGCCATGGCAATTTTTGTGTTGTCATCGCGCGTTTTCACTTCTAAATAAACATGGTCCTCATCGCGCTGCATAGTAACAAGATTTAAATGCTTGATGCGCTCCTCAGGAAAATAACCTTTATTGGTCACATCACCATTTAAACCGCTGACAATCCTGATTTCTCCAGAAAAATTCTCCGGTGTTACACTGGCGCTGCTCAACGCGCCCCTTACTTGATGAGCAAAGACCACGCGCCGCGTCTCCAGTTTAATAATTTTGCCCTGCGGCCCTTTTAATCTGGTAATCCGGTGCAGTATGCCTTTTCTCATATCAAGCATGCGTTTATGTGATAAGATTTTACAATCTGAAGTGGAAAACTTTTGTCCGTTGACCCAAACGGAAAAATCAATCCAGCCGGGAGTTTTGACCAGTTCGCGCACAAAGGCTTCTGACTTGTCAAAAATACCGGCAATGTATACCCCGCGATAGCTCTCGGGCGGATTTTCTTCCAGGGATCCACGCACCCCCAGATAACCATTGCCAAGGGTAAACAACGACTCATACATCCCCTGCTTGTGGGGATGGAATTTCTTTTCTTCGATCAACCAATCCTTGGGGCTCAGTTTAAAATATTTTGACATGTCTATTTTTTAAAGCTTAATATCTCAGCAACAGTCATTTCACTCAAATCATTAACAATCTTATCAGCTCCGGCCAGCGCTGCCGCATTATTATGGCGGTTAATGCCAATGCATAAAAACCCGCCGTTAACCGCAGCCCCTACCCCTGATTTAGCATCTTCAAAAACTACAGTTTCAGCCGGGTTAACCCCAAGCTTTTTTGCGGCAGTCAAAAATATTTCTGGATCAGGTTTTCCCTTTTCAAAATCCGCGCCAGAAACATTGGCTTCAAAGATATCATATAAATTGATTTTTTTCAAAATGCGGACCGCATTTTTACTGGAAGAAGCTGCAGCCAACTTAATTCCCTTGGCCTTGAGCTCTTTTACAATCTTAACTGAACTGTCAAATATTTCAATTGGATCCTTTTCCAAAAGCTCCAAATAATATTCCTGCTTCATATCCCCGGCCTTCTCGATTTCTTCAGGGCCAAGCTCAGTTAAGATAGCTGCCGCGCCTTCCAAGCGCGGCCTGCCGTCAACTTTGGCTAAATAGTCAGCCATGGTAAATTTATGACCGTGCTGTTCAAACATTTTTTTCCAGGCCGCAAAGTGCAGCGGCACTGTATCAACAATAACACCGTCTAAATCAAAAATTGCGCCCTTTATACTCAAAGCTAAATCCTCATCTCCTCTCGGGGAAAAACAAATTTTCTGCTCTTCTTCCGGCCATGTTTTTTCTTTGCGCTGTATTCTTTAATGGTTTCCTGATAAACCTTAAAAATATTTTTTGCGTAGATTTCTTTTGAATAAAAGCATTCCACCTGCTCGCGGCCGGTCTTGCCAAGTTTATCGCGCAATTTTTGATCGGCCAGCAGTTTTATAATCTTTTCAGCCAGGGCTTCATGGTTATTTTTGGGCACAACATAACCATTAACATCGTTCTGGATAATTTCCGGCATAGCGCCTGACTCACTAACAATAATCGGCTTGGCCGAAGCCATAGCCTCAAGCATTGCCAGGCCAAACGGCTCTTCTGCGCTTGAGGGATAAAGGATAACATCAGCTGCGCGATAAAGCTGGGGCATTTCTTCCAGCACATAACTATTAATATAAATACTGTCCTCCAAACCCAAATGCTTTATTAAAGTAACAAAATAAGCAATGTCTTGGTTTTGCGTTAAGCCCCAATCAATGATATTGCCGCTGCCGGACATAACCAGAAAAGCTTTAGGGAATTTTTTCTTGACCAGCCTAAACGCCTGGATAGTGATATCACACCCCTTGGCAATACCCATCCTGGCAGGGTTTAAAATGATCGGGCCTGTTCTTTTTAGCTGCTTGTGCTTTTTTAAAAATGCGGCCGAAGGCTTGCCCGGTGAAAAGATTTTATTGTCAATGCCATGGTGAACCACGGCAATTTTTTCATCCGGCACACCCACGGCAGATAGATCCCTTTTTATATAATGGCTGATAGCAATAATCTTATCCCAGGCGATCTTACAGGTTAAGTCAAGATACAGCTTGTCCCGCCAGGTATTATGCGCGGTTAAAACAAGCGGAATTTTGCGCGTGAGCGCATATTGCTCCAGTACGCGCACATGATAGCGGCTGAAATAATGCATGTTATGGGCGTGAATAATATCAGGTTTAATCTTGTCCAGGAAATCAAAAGTAATATCAGAAACATTATCATCCACTTCTTGAAAATTGCTCTTGAAGAGCCAGTTAAGGTCAAAAAACTTTGAGCGGTATATTTTGGCTCCGTGAAAATCATATTTCTCGTCATAACCATCGGCAGAGCCAGTAAGCAGGGCAACCTTGTGTCCCATCTTGACCAACTGCGGCATCAAGAAAACCAGGTGGGTTTCAACCCCGCCTATAATTGGAGGGAAACCCCAGTGAAGTATAGCGATTTTCATATTAATTTCACCTCAAAAAGGAATGTAAAGAAAATTATCCTTTAAAAACGTAAAAAAGTCAATTAGACGTCACAGCTTAAAACGGTTATCTTCTAACGCATAAACGGCGGTAATTCTATGTTGTTGTTATTAGAAGAATTTTCACGACCAGTATTTATATTTGCCCCAGTATTAACTGGCACGCGTTTCTTTGGCCGCAAAAACGGCAGGGCTTCCTTATCTCTATTAGCTGAAGGGATAAAGCCGCTGGCAATAACAGTGACCACAACGTCACCCTGCAATTTCTCGTCAATAACAGCGCCGAAAATGATATTGGCGTCAGGGTCAACCGCATTATAAATAACTTCAGCAGCTTCGTTGACTTCGTAAAGGGTAAGATCTGAGCCGCCAGTAACATTAAAGATAACGCCTTTGGCTCCAGTAATTGTTTCTTCAAGCAGCGGCGAAGAAATTGCGGATTCAGCTGCTTCAACCGCGCGGTTGTCGCCAGAACCAGTGCCAATACCCATCATGGCAGAACCTGCTTCATACATAATGGTTCGCACATCAGCAAAGTCTAAGTTAATTAAACCAGGCACAGTGATCAAATCTGAGATGCCTTTAACACCTTGACGCAGCACATCATCAGCAATGCGGAAGGCTTCGATTATTGAGGTCTTTTGTTCAACAACCTGGAGGAGTTTATCATTGGGAATAACAATTAAGGCATCAACTTTTTCCTTGAGCATGGCCACGCCGGTTTCTGCCTGGGAAAGCCTAACCGGCCCTTCAAAACGAAATGGTTTGGTGACTACACCAACAGTTAAGCAACCCAGTTCCTTGGCAACTTCAGCAATAATTGGAGACGCGCCAGTGCCGGTTCCCCCACCCATGCCCGCGGTTAAGAAAATCATGTCTGCCCCATCAAGGGCTAATTTAATATCTTCGCGGGATTCCTCAGCCGCCTTTTGTCCCATATCAGGATTTGCGCCCGCGCCCAGTCCCTTGGTAACTTTTTCGCCGATTTGGAGCTTATGGTCTGCTAAAGAAACACTTAAAGCCTGATGGTCAGTATTAACTCCCCAAAATTCCACACCTTTTAAGCCGCTGCCAATCATACGGTTAACAGCATTGGTCCCGCCACCGCCAACTCCAAAAACCTTTATAGTGGCAAAGTCCTTACCATTACCATCGTTCATTTAAATCATGCTCCTTCCCCGAAAATCGGGTATTGGACCTGTGGAACATATTGTAGCATAAGCTTTTGCAAATGCAAATAACTGGTCATTTATATCTAATAACCGGATTATCCGGATATCTCACATCAACATAATCAACCTGAGCCCATTTGCCGGCAATCACCGGCAGCAACGCGCCAAAAACTTCCATCTTACGTTTAACCTGGTCCGCTCCGCCAACTTTGACCTGCAAAATATCGTCTAACAAAAAGCTGACCCGTCTTAAGCCGCCTAATTCCAATTGAATCCTGCTGGATTCCAGGTAACGGGAAAGTTTTAAAATAATGTCAGAGATTAACCCGGCAACTTCGGGATCAATATGGTCCTGTTTGAGCACGTTTTTTTCTTTAATGCCAGAAACCACCGGCAGATCAGCCATATTCGCAACTGTTAAAGTTATATTTTTGTTGCGGTTCAAAACAAAACCCTTCTTATCGATAATAACCGACTTCTTGGAAAAAATAACGGTGGCAATAGGTTGTCTTTCTTCAACACTTATGAGCACAGTAGTTGGTGGAATACGATAAAGACGAAACCTTTTTATAGCAGTAATTTTACTTAAATTATTGCGCGCCCTGGAAAAATTAGCAAAAAAGAGATTTTCTGATAAAGGAATAGCTGCCATAGCGCGGATCTCGTCATCAGACAACATCTTGGTGCCGTTAACCACTACATCCTTAATGCCCCAGATCGGCAAAGTCAAAATATAGTAGCCAAGCCCGATAAATAAAACAATAAATAAAAACAAAAGCGAAAAACTAAATTTTCGCCTCTTTCTTTGTCTTCTCTTTTTCTTTGCTTTTTTTTTGGTCATATAATAGTAGAATGACACCCCAGACTAAAGTCTGGGGAATTTGCCCCACGGATACCCCACCTGCCTGCCGCAAGGCACGGCATTTTAATGTGGGGTTGCCAAGAAGAAATCATTTCGCAACCGATCCATTTTAATACGCACTTTCCAAAATCCTCTTCACCAATTCATCAAACGAAATACCAGCATGCTCTGCTTCAGCCGGCAAATCAGATTGGGCTGTCATACCAGGCAGCGTATTGACTTCGTTAACAAAAGGCACACCGTCTTTGCTAACAATTAAATCTACCCGCGAAACACCGTAACAACCTAAAGCCTTATGCGCAGCCAAGGCGACCTGTTGTGTTTTGTCATATATTGATTTTTCCAACCGGGCCGGCAGGATAAAATCTGTCATACCGGGGGTATATTTTGCGTGATAGTCATAGAATTCATTCTTTGGCACTAATTCCAGAATCGGCAGGGCCTGTAAATTACTGTTCTTGCCAATTACCCCAACAGTAACTTCCTGGCCATCAACATATTGTTCGACAAAAACATCCTTAAATTGTTTAACTGTTTTCTTCAACACTTTATCTAAATCATTTTTAGTTTTGATCAAAGTGATACCAAGGCTTGACCCTTCTGAGGTGGGTTTGAGCATTAGAGGAAAAACAAAATTATCTTTTAATTGTTTTATTTCCTGATCAAGATCGTTATTGCCGTCAACTTTCATATAGTGAGGCGTGGGAATCTTTGCTGCCTGAAAAATCCTTTTTGAGGCTAATTTATTCATGGCCAGGGCAGAAGCCAGCACTTTTGAGCCAGTATAAGGGATTCCCCCTATTTCTAATAAGCCTTGAACTGTGCCATCTTCACCGTATTTACCGTGCAGGATATTAAAAACAATATCAACTTTTTGTTTTTTTAAGCGCTGGATTAGATCATCTTCAAGATCCATGGAAATAACGTTAAAACCCTGCTTTTTAAGGGACTCAAGCACCCGCTGGCCAGAGCGAAGGGAGATATCACGCTCACCTGAGCGGCCGCCCATCAGCACGCAGATTTTTTTATCTTTGAGGGATTTCATTTCAATTATATTTTACCACAAAGACAGGCCGGTTTACATAAAATCAGTTTTAGGCTATAATAAAAAATATGGCATACAACGTAACTTTAATTCGAGGCGATGGAGTTGGGCCGGAATTAGCAGAAGCTACCCGACGGGTATTGGAAGCAACTGGCGTAAAATTTAACTGGGATATCCAGGATGCTGGCGTTGATATTATGAAAACAGCAGGGACTCCCCTGCCTGACAGCGTACTGGAATCAATCCGCAAGAACAAAGTTGCTATCAAAGCCCCAATTACCACACCAATTGGCACAGGTTTTCGTTCAGTTAACGTTGCTATTAGGAAAAAATTAGACCTCTACGCCTGTCTTAGACCAAGTAAAACCTATAAAGGTGTTAGATCAAAATATAATAATATTAATCTAGTTGTTGTGCGAGAAAACACTGAAGACCTTTACGCGGGTATTGAATTTGAAGAAGGCAAACCTGAAACTAAACAACTAATCAGCGAAATAGAAAAAATGAGTAAAAAGAAAATTCGGTCCGACTCCGGCATCAGCATTAAACCTATTTCAAAGACCGGCACAGAAAAGATCGTACGTTTTGCTTTTGATTACGCAGTTGAAAACAACAGAAAAAAAGTCACTGCTATCACAAAAGCTAACATCATGAAATATACTGACGGACTTTTTTATCACGTGGCCAGAGAAGTGGCCAAGGAGTATGAAGGCAAAATTGAATATGAAGAGCGCTTAATTGACAACATGTGCATGCAGTTAGTCCAAAAACCAGAAATTTATGATGTAATGGTCCTACCAAATCTATACGGTGACATCCTGTCTGACCTTTGTGCTGGTTTAGCTGGAGGACTCGGTATTGCCCCTGGCGCCAATATTGGCAAAGACATGGCCGTATTTGAAGCAGTCCACGGTTCTGCTCCAAAATACAAAGGACAAAACAAGGTTAATCCTACTGCTTTAATTCTCTCTGGTGTCATGATGCTCAGATATTTAAAAGAATTTGACGCAGCTGATCGATTAGAAAAGGCTGTGGCCAAAGTAATTGAAGAAGGCAAAGACGTAACTTACGACCTTAAACCCCATCGCGATGACCCCACCGCTGTCGGCACCTCGCAAATGGCTGATGCTATTATTGCCGCCCTGGCTTAAATTTTCTTAAGGAGGAAATACCATGGCTGAAGAGAAACGGGAATTATTCAACAAGATTAATGAAGATCTAAAAACCGCGATGAAAGAAAAGAATGAGCTGCGACTTTCCACACTGCGCATGATGAAGAGCAAAATTCTTTATGTTAATGCCCGAGGTGATTTGACTGATGCTGAAGTTATTAAAATCATCACTAAATTTTCCAAAGAATTAAAGGAATCGATCGAGGAATTTAAAAAAGTTGACCGCCAGGATGAAGCAGACAAATCGGCGAAAGAATTAGAAATTGTTAAAGAATATCTACCTAAAGAACTCTCCGCAGATGAGATTAAATCATTGGTTGAGCAAGTTATTAAAGAAACCGGGGCATCATCCATGAAAGAGATGGGCACGGTGATGAAGGCTGTAACAGCTAAACAACCAGGTATTGATGGTAAAGTTGTTAGTCAATTAGTCCGCGAACTTCTTAAATAGGGGGACTTTGGCATGCAAATTTTTGGCTTAGTTGTAACCGGCCTAATAGCTGGCGTGATGAGCGGACTACTTGGTATCGGCGGAGCCACAATAGTAATCCCAGCGCTTATTTATTTTTATGGGTTAAACCAGCATTTATCTCAAGGCACGACCTTAGCAATGATGATCCCTCCAATTGGTTTATTGGCTGCCTGGCAGTATTGGAAACATGGCAATGTTAATATTGGCTGGGCTGCCCTGCTCTGCATTGGTTTTTTCTTTGGCGGCTTAGTTGGCGCCTATTTTGTCAACATGATCCCAGATTTCCACCTCCGCCGTATCTTTGGCATCTTCCTTCTCATAATTGCCATTAAACTTATCTTCTGGGGATAAAAGTCTCATAAGATATATTATGTATAGTTAAGGGGGCGTCGCCCCCTTAGTCATTATTATTCTTTGCCGGTTATATTTGAACAAACCCCTAGTTCATTTTCTTTTTTTACTGCAAAAAAAGAAAATGAACCAAAAGAAAAAAAGCTCTCCTCATAAGTTTGCTGGCTCCTTCGCCTGAAAATGAGGCAGTGCTACGGGCGGCTTTTAAACTCGCCCTCACCAGCTCGGGCTCAGACAGAAAAAGCCGCTATTCCTTCGCTCTGCCTCATTTTCCGGGCGGCTCGGAGCC
>SDBU01001945.1_pt1 | contig 28400 bp, 25 predicted proteins | sample 2277071 | NCBI WGS metagenome assembly SDBU01 (sample SAMN10397929, study PRJNA504765) | marine sediment metagenome | isolation source: marine sediment core GS08_GC12, 126 cmbsf | place: Arctic Ocean: Gakkel Ridge, Loki's castle | collected 2008 | reverse complement strand
GTCATGCACATATCGCTCTGGTTGTGCAGGCACGGGTGGCATTGTCCGCATCCCCGGCGCACCGTCATGGTTACGATGTCGCCGGGGGTTAGTGTCTCTACTTTGCTTCCCACGGCCTCCACGCCCCCAATCATTTCATGGCCCATGGCTATCTCGTGGCGACCCTCGGCTATGTCCGGCAGTTTATACTGGACCATGTTGAAGTCGGTGCCGTCCAGGCCCACCTCCTTGATCCTAATTAGCACCTCGTCCGCCTGCTTTATTTCAGGCATGGGCAGGTCAAAAGCATGTACACCGGGCTTGCCTCTTATCATTCCTACCGCCAGCATCTTTTTCACCTCCGTTGGCCAGAGTCGACGGCACGCCTAATCTTCTGAAATTCTATCCCGTGCACTGGCGGGTGTCAAATATGCCTGTGGTTAACTGGCAGAGGGATAATGAGAACTTTGCCGCAGGAGCGCACCTTGACATCGGTACGGGCTGTATCTAAAATTGTTTTTGGTAGTTATGTCTTTACGCAAGGTGTACGATGTCAGCCTTACTATTGAGTCCGGGATGCTCGTATGGCCGGGTAACCCCCCGGTGGCGATAGATACGGTCAAATCGATAGCCCAGGGAGGTTCGAGCAACGTTTCATTGCTCCATATAGGCACTCATACCGCTACCCATGTTGATGCTCCCGGCCACTTTATCCCGGGCGCTCCCGGCATAGACAGCATTGGGCCAGAAGTGCTGCTGGGACGGGCCCGTCTGTTTCAGCTACCGGACGCCCACCATATTGACCGCAGTCTGCTGGAGGGACTGGAGCTAACGGGCGTTGAGAGGTTGTTGCTCGGCACTCGCAACTCGGCTCTGCTTGGGCAGAGACAGGTTGAAGTAGACTATGCCTTCGTGTCTGAGGATGCCGCGCGTTACCTGGTGGATACAGGAATAAAGCTGGTGGGCGTTGACTACCTGACGATTGATGAGTATCAAAAGGAGGGCCGGCCGGCTCATCACATCCTGCTTGGAGCCGGGGTGGTGATAGTGGAGGGGCTCAATCTGACGGGCGTGCCCCCGGGGGACTACGAGCTTATGTGCCTGCCCCTGAAGATTAAGGACGCTGATGGTGCCCCGGCCCGGGTGTTTCTACGGGAGATGTAACGGCTGGCTAGCGCTTGGCCTCTCTTACCGGGTGTCCCCCGAACTGTTTCCGCAGTGCCGCCAGTAGCTTGCCCCCAAACGGCCGCTCCTGACGCGACCGGAACCGAGCCTGGAGCGACTGCGTGATGACCGGTAGGGGTACAGCCAGGTCGACCGCATCTTGCACTATCCATCGGCCTTCGCCAGAGTCTTCGACGTAGGCCTCGATGCTTTCCAGTTTCGGGTCTTCCTTCAAAGCCACGGTAGCCAGGTCAAGCAGCCAGGAGCGCACCACGCTGCCATAGCGCCAGAGTTCGGCGATCCGGGGCAAATTCAGGTCAAACTCCTGTTTTGCCTGCATCAGTTCGAACCCTTCCGCAAATGCCTCCATTAGTCCGTACTCAATGCCGTTATGCACCATTTTGACAAAATGGCCGGCCCCACTGGGCCCGACATGGCCATAGCCCTGGCGGGGGGATGGGGCTAGAGTCTGGAAGATTGTTTCTACCCGGTGGAATGCTTCACTGTCACCGCCGACCATTAAACAGTATCCTTCTTTAAGCCCCCATATTCCCCCGCTGGTACCGGCATCCAGAAAGAGAAGTCCATTCTCAGATAGGGCGGTCGCTCGGCGCATACTATCCTTGTAGTTCGAGTTACCGCCGTCAATGATGATGTCACCCGGGGATAGTTCCGCAGCGATGGAATTGATAGTGTTCTCCGTGGGTTCACCCGACGGCACCATCAGCCAGACGGCACGGGGTGTGCTAAGCTTCCCGGCGAGGTCGGCAAAGGACGTGGCGCCAGTAGCTCCCTGCCGCACTATAGCCTCTACTGCTTGCCTTATGGGGTCGTAGGCTACCACCCGGTGACCTCCCGCCAGCAGGCGCTGTGCCATATTGCCCCCCATCCGGCCCAGGCCAATCATTCCCAGTTCCATAGTTACCCCCTTTGGCACGGTTATGCCAGTTCGGTGACCAGTCCTGACATAGCGGCTCCGTCACCCCGGCTGAAGTGAATCCGGATAACATGCCGTCCGGCCGACTGTAACGCCCTGAGGTCTCCCAGGGCCTGGGCATCAGCTACCACGCCGAAGGTGTAGGGCTTACCGGGGACAGGCAGGTTATGCTCGTGGTCGGCGGTAATCTGAAGGAAAAGTCCCGTGTTTGGGCCGCCCTTGTGCAGCTGCCCGGTTGAGTGCAGGAAACGTGGCCCATAGCCGAGCGTGGTGGCGATGCCGTACCGTTCCAGTACCTTCCGGCGGAGGTCCGCCAGCACCTCGTCGATTTCAGCGGTCTGGCGAACATAAGCCATAATGGCCAGGTATTTACCCCCGCCGGCCTCGGCCAGCAGGTCAGTGAGAGTGCCAGTGGTGTCAATCGGCGGGAGGCGACCCGAGGTAGTATATTCCTGCAATACGCGCTCCGTGGCGTCCTTGGCCGCCTTCACGTTGGGCTGGTCAAGAGGATGAATTCCCAGTATTGCCCCGGCCACCGCCGTAGCAAACTCCCAGCGGAAGAACTCGGCTCCCAGGTCGCACCGGTCCTGCATTTCCAGAACCAGTATCGGTTGTCCGGAAGACCTGATTCGTTCGGTAGCCACGTCAAGGGTGGAGTTATCGTCACCCTCCAGGCGCAGGTAGATGAACAGTCGGTCTTTACCGTAGCGGGTCGGTTCCACCAGCGGCTCGCCGGCCACCGGTATGATACCCTTGCCCTCCTTACCGGTGCTCTCGGCGATGAGCTGTTCGACCCAGAGCCCGAAACTGCTTACCGCCGGCGAGGCGATGAGGGTAAGCTTGTCCCGGCCCTTCCGGGCTAAAGTACCGATACAGGCGCCGAGCCAGGCACCGGGGTTTTCATTGACGGGCACACCGGCGGCGCATGCCTTTCGCATGGAGTCCGCTCGTTCCAGTAGTGCTAAGATGTCAATGCCTATCAATGCGCCGGTCACCAGACCAAAATAAGAGAGAACAGAATAACGTCCGCCAACATCCGGGGGGTTAAGAAAGACATGTCGGAAGCCCGCCTCCCGTCCCAGACTGGCCAGCGGTGAGCCGGGGTCGGTGATGGCAACGAAGTTCTGTCCGGTTCTATCTTTTCCTACGGCCGACTCCACCATATTTCTAAAGTACTGGAAAAGAGAGAGGGGCTCAGTGGTGGTGCCGGACTTTGACGAGACCAGGAACAATGTATTGGCGAGGTCGATGGTTTCAGTTACTGAGTGTACCCAGGCGGGTACGGTGGAGTCCAGCATAATGAGTTCAGGATACCCCTCGGCGCTGCCGAGAATCTGCCGCAGTACCTCAGAGCCAAGAGCGCTGCCACCCATGCCAAGCAGAACCACGTGGCGGAAACCGGCGTCTCGTACTTCCCGGGCGAAAGATTCCAGGGCGGGTACTCGTTCACCCATCAGATCGGTAACGGTAAGCCAGCCCAGGCGGTTGGTAATCTCGGCCGGGTCCGGTTTCCAGACGGTGTGGTCTTTTCGCCAGATGCGTCCCACGACATCATGCCGGTCGAGGTCAGCCAGGGCGGCTTCTACATCGGCCAGGTACTTCCCGACGCTCACACTGCCCCCTGTCATGCTTGTTTCTCGATGTTCAGGACCTTTTCCAGTCGGCGGCGATGCCGTTCCTCACCGGAAAAGCGTGCCTTGAGGAAGGCGGTCACCAGCTCCATGGCCAGTTCTAACCCAACGACCCGTGCTCCCAGGCACAGGATATTCATATCATCATGCTCCACTCCCTGGTGGGCGGAGTAGGTGTCATGGCAGAGGCAGGCCCGGACGCCGGAGACCTTGTTGGCGGCGATGCAGGCACCAACGCCGCTGCCACAGATAAGGATGCCCCGCTCGGCTTGGCCCGAGGCTACCGCCCGGGCAACTGCGCTGGCAAAATCAGGATAGTCGTCATCCGGGTCAAGCGTATGAGCCCCGAGGTCGACTATCTCGTACGTCCGGCGCAGTCGGGCGGCCAGCTCATTCTTGAGGGCAAAGCCGCCGTGGTCGGCTCCCAGTGCCACGCGTAGCTTCATGTCTTCCTTCCCGGGGCGAGTCTTAGCGCTTCGTCCACCACACGCTGGGCGGTGAGGCCTAGTTTCTCATAAATAACCTGGCTCGGAGCGGAGGCTCCGAAGCGAGATAGACCGATGGCAACCCCGTCCAGACCGGTATATCGCTCCCAACCCAGGGGCACGCCCGCCTCTATCGAGATGCGTGCCCGTAGGTTAGGGGGGAGGACGGCGTTGCGGTATTCCACTGGCTGGGCATCAAACAGCTCCCAGGAGGGCAATGAGATAACGCGCGCCGCCATGCCCTTATCCTGCAGTAACTTCCCAGCCTCCAGGGCGATGTGGACCTCAGAGCCAGTACCGATAAGAATGACATCTGGTGATGATGTGGTTTCCCAGAGGACATACCCGCCGCGCTGAACGCCGCTGGCTGGAGCCAGTATCTTCCGGTCCAGGACGGGCAGTTTCTGGCGGCTGAGTATCAGGGCCGTTGGGCCGTGCCGGCGCTCCAGCGCTACCTTCCACGCCTCGGCTGTCTCCGTGGCGTCGGCGGGACGGATGGTCACCAGATTGGGTACTGACCGCAGGCCAGTGATTTGCTCGATAGGCTGGTGTGTTGGGCCGTCTTCTCCCAGGCCAATGGAATCGTGAGTGAAGATATATACCACCCGAATTCCCATGAGCGCGGCCAGCCGTACCGGCGGGCGCATGTAATCGTAAAAGATGAGGAAGGTTGCGGTGTAGGGAATAATGCCTCCGTGGAGGGACATGCCGTTGGCAATAGCGCCCATGGCATGCTCACGGACGCCAAAGTGCAGGTTATGACCGCGGTAATCTTCGAAGCCGTAGTGCCCCTGATTTTTGAGGATAGTCTTGGTTGAGGGGGCCAGGTCTGCCGAACCACCGGCAAGGGAGTGGACTTTTTGTGAAATGGTATTCATTATCTGGCCAGAGGCTTCGCGGGTGGCGATAGGTTTGTCCTCGTTCTGGAACAGGTCAGATAGATCATGCTCCCACCCTTCCGGTAGCTCTCCAGACAGGTCTTCTTCCAGCCGTCGGGCCTCGTCGGGATAGGCATCCCGGTATGCCTCCAGCCTGGCCTGCCATTGCGCCTGCTGTTCCCTGCCTCGTTCCGGCGCCTGGCGGAAGTAGGCCAGAACCTCGGGTGGAATGGTAAAGGGCTCCGGGTAGGGCCATCCCAGGTTCTCCTTAGCCAGGCGGACTTCCTCTTCGCCCAGCGGTTCACCGTGGCAGGAGGCGGTGCCCGCCTTGTTGGGACTCCCATAGCCAATGATAGTATGGCAGATAATCAGACTGGGGCGGTTACTATCTTCCTGGGCGATGCGTATTGCCCGGTCAATAGCGGCCGTATCCGTGCCATCGATGCTGTCAATCACCTGCCAGCCGTACGCCTGGAAGCGTTGAGCTACGTTCTCAGTGAAGGCGATATCAGTATCCCCCTCGATAGAAATGCCGTTATCGTCATAGAGATAAATCAGCTTGCCCAGGCGGAGGGTTCCCGCCAGCGAGGCCGCCTCCGAGGCAACGCCCTCCTCCAGGTCTCCATCAGAAACGATGGCGTAGGTACAGTGGTTAATTATCTCATATCCGGGTTGATTATAGTGTTGCGCCAGCCATCTTTCGGCCATGGCCATGCCGACGCCATTAGCGAACCCTTGCCCCAGTGGCCCGGTGGTCGCCTCCACACCGGGGGCAAGGCCATACTCCGGGTGCCCTGGAGTCTTACTTCCCCATTGCCGGAACTGCCTGATTTCATCCAGTGGCAAGTCATAACCCGTGAGGTGGAGAAGAGCGTAGAGCATGGCTGAGGCATGACCCGCCGACAGGATAAATCGGTCCCGGTCGGGCCACCTTGGGTCACTGGGGTTGTGTTTGAGAACACGGTCCCATAGCACATAGGCCACTGGTGCGGCTCCCATGGGCATTCCCGGGTGACCTGAGTTAGCTTTCTGCACGGCATCAACGGCCAGAAAGCGGATGGTGTTGATGCACAGCTCGTCAATTGTCGCTGAAGTCATTTCGGACTCCTTGATTCTGGCGTGGCCAGGGGCTGTGGGACAGCCAATTCAGTATAATCGATGGTATCTACGACGGCTTTCTTTTGGGAGTGGCGCCGGGTTGAGCCGGGAAATAATGCGATATCAATAGGCACGATGTCATCGATTCAGTGTATGGCACAGAATGTCAGTTAAAGTCTACTTAAGTCGATAAGCTAAGTCAAGCGGTTTGTATCCGCGGAAATAGTTTGGGATTATAGGAAAACAAAGATGATTTATGACCTTGGGTTGGCGCACGATAGTCGTCTCATTATTGGTGGCTATGGTTGGCTATTGACATTGCGGTGGAATATAGTTTATCGTTCATATTCAAAAACGGAGGTATCAATATGAAAGTCTTGGGCATCGTGGGCAGCCCTCGAAAGAAGGGCAACAGTGAGATGCTGACCGCTCATACCCTTAAAGCCATCGCTGAGGAAGGATTGGATACTGACCTCATTCCCCTGGCTGGGCTGGATATAAGGCCGTGTAATGCCTGCATGGTCTGCCGTGAAGAGGAGCGATGCCCTATTGAGGATGATTTCCCCCCGGTATACCTCAAGATGAAGGAGGCTGACGGCATTATTCTGGCCTCGCCAGTATATTATGGCTCGGCTACAGCTCTAATCAAGGCATTTATTGAGCGCGCGGGCTTTATCTCTCGCCACAACGGTGAGCCGTTTCGTGGCAAGGTGGGTGGTTCCCTGGTAGCAGGACGGCGGGCCGGTCACAACTTCACCCTGGCCCAGCTTAACTTCTGGTTCCAGATTCTGGGGCTGGTAGTGCCCGGCTCAAGCTACTGGAACATGGCCTTTGGTTTTGAAAAGGGTGAGGTGTCAAAGGATGAAGAAGGTATGAGAACAGCCTGGAACTTTGGCAAGAATATTGCCTGGGTGGTAAAGAGACTCTGCCGATAGCGTATAAGCCCAGGAGCTTGACGACTTGCCGGGTAGTGGACATAATCATGATGACTAAAGCTAACAGGAGGCGAGATGGAAAAGTGGGTTTATCTTGTTCACAGTAATTGCCTGGATCCGGTGCGGGAGAAGGAGTTTAACGAGTGGTATGACACGGTCCATTTGCCGGATGTACTGGAGACCGGAGGCTTCAGGCGGGCAACGCGCTACGAGAATAGAGAGCCAGCCGAGGGACAGGGCAAATTCCTTGCCGTGTATGAAGTGGAAACCGGGGATATCGACCAAACTATGGCTATGCACCGGGAAAACATTGCGAGAAAGAGGGAGCAAGGCCGCATGACAGAGCTGGTCAAGGTAGTGTCGCGGGCTCTCTATAAGCAGACAAGTGAGGCAGTAGAGAGTAAGAAGTAAACCATTGATAATAATGTAGCCAGCTACCGCGTGCCCCATGCCGCAGCCTCCTTTCTAACGTGCCGGGATGCTCGAAAATTGACCGTTACCACAGTATAACGGTAGAATGGAATTAGAGGGATAGGAAGTATTGGCGTGAAGTCAGCGCAAAAAGCTGTTTTGGTTATCGGCGCGGGGATTGGGGGAATAAAGGCAAGCCTGGAGCTGGCTGAGTCAGGAGTTCAGGTCTACCTCTGTGACCGCCGACCTTATATTGGCGGCACTCTTAGTCAGCTGGATGAATGGTTTCCGGATGACCACTGTGGTCTCTGTCAGGTGCTTCCGCTCTCTTTAGACGTGGATAGCCAGTACTGCCTCCGCTGGGGGCTTAACCATCCCGGTATTGAGCAACTCCCTCTGACCGAGGTGGAGAAGGTCGAAGGCGAGGCCGGTGATTTCCACGTTACCCTGCGCACACAGCCTTTCGGCGTAGAGTCAGAGCGGTGTACTGGCTGTGGAGTGTGCGAACCGGTATGTCCCGTGGAGGTGGACAGCGAATTTGACGAAGGGCTTAGGAAGCACAAGGCAGTCCATCCTCGGCACCCGCTCGGCTCGGCCAGCAACATCTATGTCATTGACTATCAGAGTTGCACCCGTTGCGGTATCTGTGTTGAGCAGTGTCCCACGGGCGCTATTGAGCTTTCCTCTGTACCAGAGCCAAGGGAGATAAAAGTAAGTGCCATCATTGTGGCTACCGGCTTTGAGGAATTCGACCCCCGGCCGGCCACTCAGTACGGCTACAAGCGCTTCCCTAATGTAGTCACCAGCATTGAGCTGGAGCGTTTGCTCAGCGGAACCGGCCCAACCCGGGGAGAACTGCGGCGTCTCTCGGATGGGCAGGTGCCGCAGTCGGTGGCTTTCCTGCAGTGTGTTGGCTCCCGAACCAGAGAAAATGACTATTGCTCGTCCGCCTGCTGCCTCTATGCCCTCAAAGAAGCGATGGTGATTAAGCGTAAGTACCCCAGTACCAGGGTCAGCTTCTTTTTTATGGAGCTCCGGGATTTTGGTAAAGGATGTCACCGCTACTATGAAAAAGCGGCGGCGCTGGGGGTGGAATTTGTGCGTTGCCGTGTTCCCCGGGTAGGCCAGGACTTCCGTAACAAGAACTTGCGGCTCACGGTGAGTACGGATGAAGGCGAAATCGTAACTCGGGAATTCGAGCTGGTGGTTCTCTCGGTGGGGCAGACGCCTCCGCCGCGATTCGAGACGCTGAGTCGGGTACTGGGGCTCAAGCTTAATAAGTGGGGTTTCTGCCCGACCGAGAAATTTGCCCCGGTGGAGACGGGTAGAAAGGGTATCTACGTGTGTGGCTCCGTCTCCGAGCCTAAGGACATAGCGGATACAGTAACCGAAGCCACGGCAGCCGCCGGCCGTGCTCTGGCTCTGGTTGCCCCGGACAGGCAGCCGGCTCTTGAGATGAAACTACCGGTTCCGGAGGAACCTCGAATAGCCATTTACGTCTGTAACTGCGGGGAGGATATTGGGCGGGCGGTCAATATAAAAGAAGTGTTAGAATTTAGCCGTCGGCTTCCTGACGTGGTGCTTGCTCAGGAGGTCGATTTTCCCTGTCAGGCAGAGGTTCTCAAGAAAGTAGTAAGTCAATCTAAAAAAGCCGGAGCCAATAGAATTATCCTGGCGGGCTTTTCAGTGGCTAACCTGTCTGCCCTTAATGGTGAGATACCGATTGAACTGGTTAACTTGCGGGAAGAGCTGGCATGGGTTCATCGCGACGACAGCTGGCAGGCTACCGAAAAGGCAAAGAGGCTAATCGCCATGGCCGGGGAAAAGATGAGGCGGAGGGAGGACTGGCCGTTGCCTACGCCCACGCCAGTCAGCCCCCGGGCTCTGGTCATTGGGGGTGGACTGGCCGGACTGGTGGCTTGCCTGTCCCTGGCCGAGCGTGGCTTTGAGGTCGAGATGGTGGAGAAATCCGGCACACTGGGCGGTCATTCAAGGCGACTCCACTCCCTGCTGGATGGCAGTGATTTTCGGGTTTGGCTTCAAGACCTCATCAACAGGGTAGAGGAGAAACCATCGGTTCATATATGGAAGGAAACCGAGGTAGCCGGAGTTACCGGCAGTGCCGGTGATTTTGGGGTTACCTTGAAGCAAAGAGACGACGAGGAATATCTTATTGAAGCGGGGGCAATCATCGTGGCTGCTGGTGCCGGGGAACTGCGACCTGTCGAATATGCCTATGGCGAAGCCAGAAAAGTACTCACTCAGCTTGAGCTTGAGGAAAAGCTGGCCGCTGGCGAGATTAAGCCCGCGGAGCTGAAGTCTGTGGCTATGATACAGTGCGTGGGCTCACGGGATAGCCAGAGACCCTATTGCAGTCGGGTCTGCTGCTCCCAGGCGGTGAAAAACGCCCTGAACCTGAGACAACAGAACCCAGGGCTGCGGGTCACCATCTTTTACCGTGATATGATGACCTATGGTTTAAGGGAAGAGTATTATACGGCGGCCCGTGAGCAGGGAATCGAGTTTGTCCGGTATGAGCTGGACCAGAAACCGGAGGTGGCGCTCAAGGGAGGTAAACTGGAGATACGCGCCCGAGAGCCGGTGCTCGGTGGTGAGCTTGTGCTGCAACCGGACCGGCTGGTGCTGAGCCCGGCGATTATGCCGGGAGATAATGTCAGCCTGTCCCGTCGGCTCGGAGTGGAGCTGGATGAGGATGGTTTCTTCCGGGAAGCCGAACTGAAGTTCCGCCCGGTGGACTTTCTCAAGGAGGGGATATACGTCTGCGGGCTGGCCCATTCCCCACGCGATGTCGCAGAGACCATCGTCCAGGCTCAGGCCGCTGCCCAGAGAGCTGCCCAGTTGCTCTGGCGAGAAGAACTCGTGCCGCCAACAATGATTTCCGAGGTAAACGAGCGGTGGTGCACCGGCTGTGAACTCTGCGTTAAGGTGTGCCCCTTTGAGGCCAGGTATAAGGATGTGGGGGAGAGGGTGGTGCAGGTAAGGGAAGCTCTGTGCCGTGGCTGTGGCGCGTGTGCCGCTGCCTGTCCCAGCGGGGCCGCCCAACTCAGGGAACTCACGGATAGGCAATTAATTTCCATGTTGGATGCAGCGCTGTGAAACCGTGTTATTTAAAGGGAGAGGCAAGATGGGGGTAGATTTACCCGCCGGAGAGAGTAAAGAAGAGGTCAGATTGCCCGAGGAAAAAGAATTTGAACCGGTATTGATTGGTTTTTTCTGTAAGTGGTGCACTTCGGCGGCGGCTGACCTGGCCGGGACTACCCGACTTCAATATCCCCCAAACATCCGCCCTATACAGGTAATGTGCAGCGGTGCGGTAGACCCTGTCTATATAATCCGGGCCTTACTTTCCGGGGCTGATGGAGTAATCGTCGGGGGCTGCCCGCCGGGTGACTGTCACTATGTCTCCGGTAATTTTAGGGCCAGGAGACGGCTGGCCATGCTCAAGACCACGCTGAAAGCCCTGGGTCTGGATGACGACCGGGTCTGGGTTCGCTGGATAAGTGCCGCCGAGGGGCCGAAGTTTGCCGAGACTATGAGGGAATTTACCGAGGAGATGAGGAAGAAAGGGCCCAGCCTGTTCAAGAATTGCTGGCCTGTCTAGTTACGCCCTGAGGAGTTGAAGTTGAAGAGTTCCTGGTTGGAAGTTAGGGATGGCAAAATCAGTGAGAGCATTAACCATTTTCTTCAGCGGTTGCTTAAGGAAAAGCTCGTTGATGCGGTACTGGTCCCGGCAGAGCTTACCACCAGAAGCGACGTAGCGCCGACTCTGGTAACCGAGCCGGCGGTTCTGGCTCAGGCCTGTCCTCTGGTGCCGGTGATGCCGGTAAGCATGGCGCGGGTGGTTTCCAGCTTGACCCGGGTTGCCGCCAGCAAAAGGAAGATTGCGGTCGTCCTGCGGCCTTGCGACCTCAGGTCGTTAATTGAACTGGTAAAGCTGAAGCAGGCTTCGTTGGAGAACCTGTTGCTTATTGGGATGGACTGCTTTGGTACTTACTCTCCCGCTGACTACCGGGAATATTACCAAAAAACTTCCAGCCCCACGGACGAATTCCTGCGGCGGGCCAGAGGTGGAGACGAGACCAGTCTGAGGGAAGCCTGCCAGGTCTGCGAATACTTCACACCGGTGAATGCCGACCTGCTCATTGGCTTGTTAGGGATAGACATAGAAAAACAGGTTCTTATCCAGGCGATGACCCCGCAGGGAGAAGAGGTTTTGGAATCCCTCAAGCTCCCCGAAGGCGCGGCTGAGGGCAGGAAAACAGCGATTGCCGAGCTTAAAGCTAGAAGGCTCGAGAACAAGGAGAGGCTGTTTGACCGGGTTGAAAAGGAAATGTCAGGGCGGGACAACCTGCTTGATATCTTCGCCGCCTGTACCAATTGCCACAATTGCCAGGAGGCGTGCCCCATCTGCTACTGCAAAGAGTGCTTTCTGAAGTCGCCGGCCTTTGAGTGGGAAGCGGAGAAGTATCTGGACCTGGCGGAAAAGAAAGGGGCGCTGCGAATGCCGGCGGATACCCTGCTCTTCCAGCTAACCCGGCTCAACCACGTGGGGCTTTCCTGCACCGGCTGCGGGCTTTGTCAGGACGCCTGTCCCAGTGGTATCCCGCTGTTGGCGCTGTTCCGCCACGCCGGAGATAAGGTGCAGGCGCTCTTCGAGTACGTGCCGGGGGAAAACCCGGAAGAAGAGCCCCCTTTGACCATGTTTGACGAAAACGAACTGAGCTGGGTAGGCTAGCCAATGGCGTACATTGATTATGTAGAAACCGAAGCGCGAGATAAAACCTTCGCCACCGAGGTCAGGGAACGGAGCGGGGTGAACTTTGACCGCTGCTACCAGTGTCTCACCTGCACGCTGGGTTGCCCCTTTTGCTTTGCCATGGACTTCTCGCCCAACCAGGTGCCGAGGATGGTGCAGTTGGGGCTTAAAGATAGGGTGCTTCATTCCTCGGCGATATGGTTCTGTGCCTCGTGTCAGGCATGTGCTACCCGCTGTCCTCACGAAGTAGACATTCCCCGGGTGATGGATGCCCTGCGCCAGATGGCGCTTGAGGAAGGAATTCAGCGCCGGGAGATTTCCATCCCATCCCTTCACCGGACTTTTCTCCAGAGCATCGAGCGGTGGGGGAGACAGTACGAGCTGGGAACACTGCTTAAACTTAAACTTAAGACCAGGGACTTCTTCGGCGACCTCGGTCTGGGGTTAAAAATGCTCGTAAAAGGAAAGCTTGCCCTCTTCCCGCCGACGAAGATTAAAGGGATGGAGCAAATCAGAGCTATTTTCAGGAAGGGTTAGTTCAAATGACATCTATGCAAAGATATGCTTATTACCCCGGCTGTGCCTTGGAAACAATGGCCGAGGAATATAATTGCTCAGTAATCGAGGTCTGCCTGGCTCTGGGTATAGAGCTGGTGGAGATTCCCGACTGGACTTGCTGTGGGGCTTCCTCGGCTCATATGACCGATTACCGGCTCGCTCACGGTCTGGCGGCCAGGAATCTGGCGCTGGCGGAGAAGCAGGGACTGGACATTGCGGTCGCCTGCCCCGCCTGTTTTCAGAGGCTAAAGAGCACCCAGATTGAGCTAAGAAATAACCCTGAACTGGCGGCAAGGCTCCGTGAACAGGTTGGACTGGCCGGTGAGACCAATTATGAAATCCGGCACGTCCTGGATATTATTTACCATGATGTGGGTACGGAAAGGATAAGAGAGAAGGTTATCAAGCCCCTTGAAGGTCTGAAAGTGGTCTGTTACTACGGCTGCTACCTGGTTCGGCCACCGAAGCTGATTGGCTTCGATGACCCGGAGAACCCCCAGCTGATGGACCGGGTACTGGAAGCGGTTGGGGCTGAGGCGCTGGACTGGGACGGCAAGGTTGACTGCTGTGGGGGGAGTCTCTCGCTCAGCGAGAAGGGTATAGCGACCAAGCTGGTCGCGCATATTGCTGAAGCCGCTCAGGCGGTTGGGGCGGAGGCGCTGGTGACGGCCTGTCCCCTCTGTCAGCTCAACCTGGAGACCAGGCAGGGCAGGGAAAAGCCTTTGCCAGTCTTCTATTTCACGGAGCTTCTGGGTCTGGCAATGGGACTGCCGGCTGGTTCCTGGTTCAAGAAGCACCTGATAAGCCCTTTGCGCTTGCTAAAGTCCAATGGATTGCCCGTCCGGAGCTAGGTCAGGATGGTCACCGTATCCAGCAGGTACTTTTTACTGAAGTTCTTCACCTGATTTGCCCCTGAGAGACAGGCAACGCTGCACGCTCCGCATCCCTGGCATAGCAGTTCGTTGATGGTCATGACCTTTTGCCGCTCGTCAAAGACCAGAGCCCCGAACTCACATACCTGCTCACAGATTCGGCAGCCCCGGCATATATCAGCATCAATCCAGGGCACCAGTGGCTCTTTTTTGAGCTTGCCGCAGAAGAGGGGGATACTGGCCTTGGCAGCAGCGGCCCGTCCCTGTACCACGGTATCGGTTATATCCTTCGGTCCCTGGCAGCAGCCCGCCAGAACAATCCCGGCGGTCCTGGTCTCCACCGGACCCAGCTTGGGGTGGGCCTCCAGGAAGAAGCCGTCGGCATCCAGAGGAATCCTCAACTTTTTAGCCAGGGCCGGAGCCTCTTTTCGCGGGACAAGGCCGGCGGCCAGTACCACCAGGTCGGCTTCTTCTTCAAAGAATTCGCCCAGTAAGGTGTCCTCGGCCCTTACAATTAGTTTGTCGCCACTCTGGTAAATCTCAGAGACGCTGCCCCGCCGGTAGAGCACTCCTTCTTTCTGGACCTTCTCGTAAAACTGCTCATGCCCCTTGCCGAAGGCGCGGGCATCAGTATAGCACACGGTCACCCTGGCTTCGGGGGTTTTCTCCTTGACATAATGTGCCTGCTTGGCCGTGTTGGTACAGCAGACCTGGGAGCAGTATTCGTGCCCGACACTCTTATCCCGGGAACCCACGCAGTGAATGAAGACAACATTCTTCGGCTCCCGGCCGTTTATCTCAATCCTTCCGCCGGTAGGGCCGGAGGGCGATGCCAGCCTCTCCAGTTCCAGACTGGTGATGACGTTGGGGTAAACATCATATCCATACTCCGGCTTGAGATGGGGGTCAAAGACTTCATAGCCGGTGGCCATCACTATGGTGCCTATCTCCAGTTCACGCTCCCCGGCTTTCTGGTCAAAGTCTATTGCGCCTGGTGGGCAGGCCTCTTCACAGGCCGAGCAGCTTTTGCCCGCAAGTCTCAAGCAGGCTCCGGGGTCTATCAGGTAGCAGGGCTCGGGAGAGCGGGAGGAATAGATTGCCGCCCTCTGGCTGAGACCGGCGTTAAACTCATCAGGAACCTTGACCGGGCAGGCCGGAAAACAGAGGTTGCAACGGGTGCATTTCTCCATGTCCACATACGCAGGTTGCTGTCTCACCTTTACCTTAAAATTACCCACATACCCCTCCACCGCCGTCACTTCGCTATTGGTCAGCACTTCTATATTTGGGTTTGAATTCAGCTCTTCAAGCTTGGCTCTCAGCAGTTCGCCAGCGTCCGAGAGGTCGGGAAAAGTCTGGTAAAGCTGGGCCATGTGTCCGCCCAGGTAGGGCTTATTCTCCACCAGGAAAACCGGGAAGCCCATGTTCCCCAGTTCGTTGGCGGCCCGGATGCCGGCTATTCCCCCACCAATCACCAGGACAGACGCGGTAACTTCGGCTTCGGTTGCTACCAGAGGCTCAGCGAATCTTACTTTAGCCACCGCGGCGGCAACCAGTCCCTTGGCCTTCTCCGTAGCCATATCACTATCCGAATGCACCCAGGAACATTGCTCGCGAATGTTAGCCCTCTCCAGGCAGTAGGGGTTAAGCCCGGCGTACTCAGTCTCGTTCATGAAGGTAAGCTGGTGCATTGTGGGAGAGCAGGCGGCAATCACTACCCGGTCGAGTTTGAACTCAGCGATGTCGCTCTTTATCAATTCCAGCCCCGGTTCAGCGCACATGTAGAGGTAGTCCCGGGACACCACCACATTGGGGAGACCCCGGGCGAACTCAGCTACCTCGGTGACCTTAACCGTGTCCGCGATGTTGCTCCCGCAATGGCAGACATACACGCCTATTCTCATGCTTTTGCCTTCACTTTCGATAGTAGAACACAGGCGGCCGCGGCGGTGGCACTGCCCTGGGTCACCGAGCCGGCAATGTCATTGGGGCTCTGGCAGCATCCGGCCAGAAATATCCCGTCAACCCCGCTTTCGACCATGCCCAGCTTAGGATGGGCCTCCAGGAAGAAATTGTCGGCACCCAGGTCAAGTCCACATACTTCCGCCAGCTCTCGGGTGCCCGCTGAGGGAACCAGACCTACCGCCAGGACAACAAGGTCGGCTGCCTCCTCGAAAAACTCACCGCTCAAGGTGTCTTCCGCCCGGACAATTAGCCTGTCGCCGTGCCGGTAAATCTCGGAGACAATACCCCGCCGGTAGATAACGCCATCCTTCTGTACCCGTTCATAGAACTGCTCATACCCTTTGCCATAGGCTCTAACGTCGATGTAGCATACCGTAACCCTGGCCCCGGGGAGCTTGTGTTTGATGTAATAAGCCTGCTTGGCGGTAGCCATGCAGCAAACGCGGGAGCAGTATTCATTGCCCGCCGTTTTGTCCCTTGAGCCAACACACTGGATGAAAACCACGTTCTGTGGTTCTTTTCCGTTTACCAGGATTCTGCCCTGCGTTGGCCCGCCGGCCTCATCGAGACGCTCCAGTTCCAGGCCGGTGATGACGTTGGGGTAAATGCCATAGCCAAGCTCGGGCTTGTGTCGGGCATCAAATATGTCATAGCCGGTGGCGACAACCATCGCGCCTGCCTCCCGTTCGAGGTCTTCTTCCTCCTGGCTGAAGTCTATCGCTTTCACCTCGCAGACCTGTTCACAGACGCGACAGGTACCCTTCAGGAAATAGGCGCAGTGTTCGGTGTCAATAACCGGGATGTTGGGTACAGCCTGGGGAAAGGGGGTATAGATGGCCTTCCTCTGGCTCAAACCCAGGTTGAACTCGCTTTCTGCCTTGAAGGGGCATTTTTGGTAACAGACTCCGCAGGCGGTGCACTTCGCCTCATCAACATACCGGGGCTTCTTCCTGATGGTGACCTTAAAATCTCCCGCCTTGCCGCTTATCTCCACCACCTCGGAATAGGTCAGCAACTCAATGTTGGGGTGAGAAACCACCTCGACCATCTTGGGTGTGCCGATACACTGGGGGCAGTCCAGGGTAGGGAAGACCTTGGACAGCTGGAGCATATGCCCGCCGATGCTGGGGCTCTTTTCCACCAGCACGACCCTGAAGCCGGCGTTGGCGATGTCCAGGGCTGCCTGTATGCCACTAATTCCGCCGCCGATTACCAGGGCAGATTTATTTATTGAGATACCTTCCATATTTAACTCGGGGAAGAAACTTTACATAACTTCCAACATTAACTCAGCAATGTCTTTAATCTGGAGTCGTTCCGCCACGCCCAGAGTTTTGACCGCGTCCTCTAAATTCAAAAGGCAGAAAGGACAGGCCGTGGCCAGCACCTCTACCCCCAGTTCCAGAGCCTCCTCAACCCGTATGTCGGCGAGGCGTTCCTGGGAGTCAGAGACATCCACCCACTGTCGACCCCCGCCGCCTTCACAGCACAGGCTTCTCTCCCGGGAGCGCTCAAAATCAAGCAGGGTTATCCCCGGAATAGACCGGAGCGCAAAACGAGGCTCGTCAAAGACGAGGTTTTGCTTGCCCAGGAAGCAGGGGTCGTGGTAGGCAACCTGCTTTTTAGTCTCCTTAGCCAGCGACAGCTTTCCATTGTCGATGAGTTCAGCGATAAGTTGCGTATAATGCCTGACCTCAAGGTTGCTATCCTGGTATTCGTTTTTCAGTACGTGGTAGCAGTGGGGGGAAGTGGTTACTATCTGGCGGACCCCGTATTGGGTGAAAAGGTCCAGATTATGTTTCTTCAGCATTTCAAAAAGGCCCTCTTCCCCCAGGCGGCGTATCTCATTACCGCAACAGGTCTCCTCGTTGCCCAGTATGGCGAAATCGACCCCGGCCTGGGTGAGAATCTTCGCCAGAGCCCGGGCTACTTCTTGCACTCGTGGGTCATATGAAGGGGCACAGCCGACAAAGTAAAGCACGTCGGTCTTGTCTCCCCGGGAGAGGTCCTTGATGGCCAGGTCAGCCGCCCAATCAGCTCTCTGGCTTTTTATCTGCCCGTAGGGGTTGCCCTGCTTAAGCGTGGCTTCCAGGGCATCCCTGGCGGCAGCCGGGATGTTACCCGCCTCGGTGAGCATGGAGCGAATAGCGATGATTAGTTCGTGGGGCTCCAGACCTCTCGGGCAGCGCAGGGTGCAAACGGAGCAGGTGGTACAATCCCAGAGTTCCGGTTGCTCAAAGACTGGCGCCGGGTCCCGGTAAACCGTTATCTTACCGATAAGCTGGCGAATATTGAGCGCACCGGTCAGGGAAACCGGGCAACCAGCACTGCATCGGCCACATTGAATACACGCCGGCAGTTCATATCTTTCAGCAAGGCTTTGTTTGGTATCCATCTTTTAAAGTAACGCCCGGCATTAGCCGGCTTTCATCTCCTTCAGCTTGGCGGTTAGCTCAGGAATTATGGTGAACAGGTCAGCCACAATCCCGTAGTCGGCCATCCGAAAAATGGGCGCCCTGGGGTCTTTGTTGATGGCGATGATGGTGCCCCCTTTTATCTCGGCGATGTGCTGGAAGGCACCGCTAATCCCGATAGCAAGGTAGACCCTGGGCTTGACCGTCTTGCCTGAAATACCAACCTGCCGCTCCTTGGGGAGCCATTTCTTGTCCACGATGGGCCGGGAGCAGGCCAGAACACCACCCATCAGTTCCGCCAGCTCGGCTATCATCGATATGTTCTTCTTATCCCCTATCCCCTGACCAACCGAGACGAGGAGGTCAGCCCGGGTTATATCCACTTCCCCCTCCGGTGGTTCCAGGTACTCAATGAATTTCTGGTAGTCAGGCTCTTCAATGGGGAAATTCAAATCCTTTATTTCTCCGCGCCCATCCTTCACCCCCTCCGCGGGGAATGAGCCGGGGCGTACTGTTACCACATAACTTTGGGCTGCCGGGAAGGATATTTCGGCATTGACCTTGCCGGCATACATCTGCCTTACTGCCTTCAAAGCGCCACCTTCAAAGCGCAGGTCAATGCAGTCGGTGGTCATGGGGAAATCAATTTGGCCAGCCAGTTCCATGCCAAAGCCGGTATGCCCGATGAGGGTAAGACTTGGCTGGTATTCGCTGGTTAATTTCGCCAGTACTTTTTGATAGATGGCACCGTTAAAGTTCTCCAGGTTTTCATTCTCAAGCACCAGCACTTCATCGGCGCGACGGGCTAATTCTTTGGTAAAACTCCCTACCTGGTGGCCCAGTAAAACGGCGGTTAGTTTACCGCCGGACTGTGTGGCGAGTTCTCTCCCCTTGGTCAGCATTTCCCGGGTAACTTCCCTGATTTCCCCTTTCCTATGTTCGACCAGCACAAAGATTCGGCTCATTTAAACCAACGTTCCTTCGTCTTTCAGGACCTCAACCAGCCGGCTAGCCGCCAATCCGGGCTCGCCGGGCAGGATTTCCATCTCCTTGGTTACCGGGGGGAGGAATAACCGGTCTATCCTCGTTTTCGAACCGGCTTCTCCCACCTCCTCTTCTTTCATCCCCAGTCCCGGCAGGTCCAGCACTTTTATTTCCTTTTGCATCATTTTTATTACGGCCCGGATGCTGACATACCTGGGTTCATTGATTCCTGTCTGGATGGTGAGGAGGGCAGGCAGCTTTAGTTCCACCACTTCCTCCAGGCCGCCTTCAAGTTCCCGGTGGACCATTGCTTTCCCATCGATGATTTCAATGCTGGTCACCAGGACGGCGTGGGGTATCCCCAGGAGTCCGGCCAGGGTAGGCCCGACCTGTCCATAACCGTCGTCACCGGCTTGCGCTCCGGTAAGTATCAGGTCGAATTTCATGTCTTTGATTACCCGGTGGAGGATTCGGGCAATGACGGCAGCGTCTGAATCGGCGAAAGCATCGTCAGTTAGTCTGATTCCTTCGTCACAGCCGGTAACAAAGCACCTTCGTAAAGTATCTTCCACGCTTTCAGGGCCTAAGGCGATGGCGGTTACCTCACCACCATATTCTTCTTTCAGGCGCACCGCCTCGTTGATAGCATACTTGTCCCAGTCATTGGTATCAAAAACCAGACCTTCCTCTTTTAGCCTGCGCCCATCCTCGGCTATCTCAATATCCACCCCGGTGGTATCAGGCACCCTTTTAACACAAACTATAATATTCACTCTTGCTCCCGGTGTGAGACCTTCTGGAGAGTAAGCCCTAATTCTAGCGTATCATTCGCTGAGCACGTAGGTCAAGGTAACCGTGGGTCAGTTCCTTGATGACAGTTTCAAATAGAGGATAAACGAAGTTCCGCCACCACAGCTCTGACCGACTATGGCGGCGGATATACACTAAGGTTCTATCTGGGGGCGCATTTACCCTCACTGGCTCATCATCACTACGCCACTTCAGGTTTAAGCCTGGCCGGGTTTCTCATAGGCACCTTTGAATTGTTCCGGCGGATATTTTCGCTCGTTCTGGCTAATTTTGCTCATAATAGCCCGGGATATGTCGATGTTTACCACATTGGCCAGACTCAGACAGTAGACCATTATATCGGCCAGTTCTTCCTCCAGGCGGCTTAATTTCTCACGGTTCCCGGTAATGGCATCGGTTTCAGTTTCCTCAACCCATTGAAAGAGTTCCATCAGCTCTGACGCTTCAATAGCAATGGACATGGCCAGGTTCTTGGGTTTATGGTATTTTTGCCAGTCCCGGTCGTCAACAAATTTTTGAACCCGTGCCCTCAGTTGCAATATAGTCGTTTCACGGTCGGATATGATGTCTGGTTGGCTCATGTCGTGGCCCTCGCTTTTCCTTGCGTTACCCCGATTTTACCTCTAATGAGGGGTAAAAGGCTACTGCCGGGCTCTAATTTTAAGGACGTTTTGGGACGAGGCAAGCTGGCTTCTTCGGGGGACAATGTTTTGAGAAAGTGGGGAAAGTTGGTTGAGTACTAAATGTTGGGGGGATTATTTAAGCCGTACATATGCCGGCGATAGGACACGGCAAGTGTAGCTGGCGGCGGGGAAAACATCAGCGCTCATGCTGTTTCTGTTGCCGGTCCAGCTTGAGAGATGGCCGGTGAAGATATTTGATGTAGCCGCAGTTTATGCACGACCTGTGGTAACCGGCTGTGAAGTCAAACTCCAGCATCATGTTTCCATGACACCTCGGGCAACATTTGTCGATTACCGTTTTACCCGGTCTCCCTTTGGCAATATTGTGTAAGTCAGTTCCAAAAGTCATGTCTGGGCTCCGTTGCTTTTGTCCTAATTCTAGGGGAGCATGGATTTTCCGCAATAGCGTGCTAACCCCTATTTTGACACGGACATATCCCCCAAGATTAATTGGTAGTTTTATCCTGTCGATTGCATTGCCAGGTAGCGGTAAATCAAGTTTGACCGGGGATAACGCCAGTCCCATTCCGGGCTATCATCGGTGATTCAAGAGTTTTGCTTGCCCTCTCACTTTGTCGCGAGTGGGGTTACGTGTTATTATCTACAGAGATAAAATCCGGTAGCGAGTAAGTGAGTGTCATTGGTTCTGCGGGTTAAAGACAAGGTATTCTACGGCTGGGTGATAGTAGCCGCCGCGCTGGTTATCATTCTCGTTCTGGTAGGTATCCGGTTTTCCTTTGGTGTGTTTTTCAAGTCCCTGGAAGCTGACTTTGAGCTTGGCAGAGCGGCAACCTCAAGTGTGTTCTCCGCCTACATGGTACTGGCGGCTGTCTTTGGCATTGTGAACGGGTGGGCTCTGGATAGATACGGGCCAAGGCGTATTCTTGCCCTGATGGGTTTATTTACCGGATTGGGCCTGTTAATAACGGGTCTGACCGATTCTCTGTGGCAGCTGTTCCTGAGCTACAGCCTGTTGGTCGCCGTAGGGACAGCCGGAGCCGTACCGTTACTAACGACAATTATCTCCCGATGGTTTGATAAGAAACGGGGTATTGCCATAGGTATTGCTACTTGTGGCACCGGGCTGGGGACATTAGTTCTGGCACCACTGACCGCTTACCTGATTTTCAGCGTGGGTTGGCGTATGTCCTATATTATAGTGGGGGTGGTTGCCTGGCTGGTGGTGATTTCCCTGGCTATGTTGCTGCGAAGAGACCCCGGTGAAATTGGACAATTGGCTGATGGGGTAAAAGAGCATGTGGGTAGGGCAGAACTAACAGAGAGGGAGAATAACTTTCAACTGACCGGTCTTTCACTGGGACAGGCGCTTGGAACCAAGAATTTTTGGCTTTTAGCATCGGTATTTTTGTTATGGGCTTTCTGCTTAGGCTTGGTAATGACTCATATTGTACCGTATGCCACTGATTTAGGCATTTCCACGATAGAAGCATCAACCGTCCTCAGTTTAATAGGTGGCTTGCAGATTCTATCCAGGCTATTGGTCGGCAGGGTTTCGGATATCGTAGGCAGAAAGTTACCCGGACTCATATGTGCCCTGCTTGGCACGGGGGCACTGATATGGTTAATCTGGTCACACAACCTGTGGATGTTTTATCTGTTTGCCATCATATTCGGTCTTTCCTATGGGGGTCTTGGTGTTGTGAATCTAACCCTGGTTAGTGACAGTTTTTATGGGCGTAATCTTGGGGTAATAATGGGGGCAATGAACGCGGGTTATTCCGTGGGGTTAGCTATTGGTTCGGCTCTCGGCGGTTTCATATTTGATGTCAACGGTAGTTATGTTGCGGCTTTTGAAATGGGGGCGGCCGCCATGCTAGTAACCGGACTATGTATTGTTTTCGTCGGGCGCGAGATGGGTACAGAGATTGGCTAAAATGAACGTAAACGTACACCGCCAGGCCAGAAGCAATGCCAGCACCGTATTTTAATCATTGTATCTTTGCAGGTGCTTTTGAACGATACAGGTTAGAGTGGCCTTAGCCACGAGAACGGGCTCATCCAGTACCTCGGCGGCTGAGGGCTGCTCGGGAATATTGGCGCCGGATATGACGTTCCTGGCTTCCAGTTCAATCGTTCGGGATGTATTCCCTACCTTTACGATTTTTCCCACCGCTTCAATGTAATTCCCGGCATGGATGGGTGCCAGCAGGTCCACACTGGTGTAGGCACGGGACATGCTCTCATCACCATCATATCTAATCATTAGCTCAGTGCCTAGGTCACCAAAGAGACCAAGTACCCATGCCCCGTTGACTAAACCACCGGCGTAGTGGACATCCTTTTCCGTTGCCCGGATCCTGAGCATGACCTCGTCGCCGATGTTAACGCTTCTTTTACCACCCATCTGGCTAAACCTCCTCGTATCGGTTAAGTGTGTCTGGTATTAAATCTACTTGAACCACTCTCTCAGTTCGATAGAGAGCCCGTCAGGGTCCTCAAACTCAGCTCTTAGCGAGGTACCAAGGTTTACCGGCTCCCGGGTTATGGCTACGCCTTTAGCCTTGAGGTACTCGACGGCGCTTTCCATACTCTCCACTTCAAGCGCGATTCTTTTGAAGCTAACCTGCCATGGCTCCTGGGATACTGGGGCAGGGTTGGTTACGGCCATAACCTCCAGAATAGTATCGCCCAGCTGCAGGTAAGCAATCTCGTACATGGGGGGTCTATCAATCTTGCGCCTTTCTTTGAGAGTAAAGCCAAGGATATCCGTATAGAAGGTAAGAGTACTCTCAAAGTCAGTGGGGATAATCTCGGTGTGGTCAATGCGCTTAAACATGGGATAACCTCCTGTGCTTCTTTTTAGTCCTGACGGGGAGCACTAACTACTCGCCGGGGTTAATTGTTTATTTGTAAGAGTTTGATATCGGGCTAAACAAAAGAGGGGCAAGTACCTGACCCTCTCGAAGAATATTATACCACGACATTATACCACGACACGGCATTTTTTTACGCTGGCATTATTGATATTTATTTCAAGGGCGGGGTAAAAGTGACAAAGAGTTAATACCTATGTATAGTGTTAAAGAAATCACGAGCGTGCTCGGAATCTCTGCCCTAAGAGTCAGGCAGAAAAAGGTAACTGCCGGCGAGAACTGAGTAGCGAGTCTCCCCACCGGATAAAGCCCTGGGCAGGTAGTCAGGAAGGGGTATATTTTTGTTTACAGTAGGGAATTTGCCTTTGAGAAATCAAAAGCCGAGGTTCTTCTACGGCTACGTGGTAGTTGGGGCAGCCTTCTTTATCATGATGATAACCTATGGGGCAATGTATACCTTTGGTGTCTTTTTCCAGCCGCTGCTGGTTGATTTCGGCTGGACGAGAGCCATGACCGCGGGTGCCTTCTCGCTGTTTATGGTTTTTCACGGGTTTTTATATATTGTTACCGGAAGGCTGAATGATAGATTTGGCCCCAGGGTAGTGATGACAGTTTGTGGCCTTCTTTTAGGTACAGGCTACTTATTGATGTCAAGGGTCAGTACCATTTGGCATCTGTATCTGTTCTATGGAGTGATAATTTCTATTGGAGTAAGTGGGGCTGGTGTTCCCCTGATGTCTACCGTAGCCCGGTGGTTTGTCCTGAGGCGGGGGCTGATGAGCGGTATTGTGATGGCCGGGATAGGTGTGGGCACAATGGTTATGCCTCCAGTGGCCAACTGGCTTATCTATAGCTATGACTGGCGCACCTCCTATATTATCATTGGTGGCATAGTTCTGGTATCTATCCTGTTGGCCGCCCAGTTCCTCAAGCGTGACCCTTATCAAATGGGGCTGGTACCCTATGGTGAGAGTGAAGTAGATGATGAAATAGAGGCAGCGGCTCAAGGAGATAGCGGATTATCGTTATCTAATGCGATTCGTACCAGACAATTCTGGTTGTTTTGCGTCATTTTTCTGGGTTTTATGTTCTGTTTACAAGCCACTATGATACATATTGTCATCTATGCCACCGGATTAGGCATCACACCGGCCAGTGCCGCCAATATTATGATTGTTATCGGTGGGCTAACTGTTGCCGGCAGGCTAGTTATCGGCACCACCGCTGACAGAATCGGGAACCGGCTAACGCTAACTATTAGCCTGGCTCTGATGTCACTTACCCTGTTCTGGCTGGCCACTACCGAAGAAATATGGTCGCTTTACCTGTTTGCGGCTGTCTTCGGCTTCACCTATGGCGGTTTTGCGGCCCTGAATTCACCAATGGTGGCTGAGCTGTTCGGGTTGCGTGCTCACGGTGTGATTCTGGGTATTATTACCTTTGGCGGTACCATCGGGGGCGCTATTGGTCCGGTGGTGGCGGGCTACATTTTTGATATAAGGGAGAGCTATCAACTAGCTTTTTTGATTAGTGGCACCGCTGCCGTAGTAATCGCTATACTCGCCTCAATGCTGGGGCCAATTGCGGGCAAGGGGGTGACAGGCGGCCGGGCAGGGAGTACTTGAGGGCTTGCTGAGTATATGGTTCAGAAGCATTCAACCCATGTTAGCCCAGGGGAGGTCGCCTGTCGGCCCAGGGCGAGGCTTGCTCAAAAGCAGAGGCGGCTCTCAATACCGTGGCGTCGTCAAAGCGCCGGCCGACAATCTGGAGGCCAACAGGTAATCCGTTATCTGTCCACCCGCAGGGTACTGAAGCCGCGGGCTGTCCCGTCATATTAAACGGATAGGTGAACGCCATCCACTCCAGGGGTGAGGTCTTTCTCCCGTCAATTTCCCTTGGTCCAAAGATACCAAGCTCAAAGGGTGGTACGGTAACGGTGGGGGTTAGCAGCAGGTCATACTTTTCAAAGAAGGGCCGAATCCCCTGCCAGTACTTTAATTGCGCAAAACAGGCTTCTATGTACTCGGTGGCTGATTTATTGCAGTTGCGCTGGATAAAACGAGTCAGAGCCGGGGTAATCCGCTCCCCCCACTCTGCCATTTTGTCCTGAAAAACCGTGGCCATCCGGGCGGCAACTATGGTGGTGAAGGCATCCTCCGGGCTGCTCACTTCAGGGGTGGCGATTTCAACGGTAGCCCCTAACGTGGTAAAAGTCTTGACGGCGGCTTCGGTTATCTTTAAAACCTGAGGGTCTAGCGGAGCATAGCCCAGGTCCTGGCTCCAGGCAACTCTCAGTCCTTTTAAGTCGGCACCCGGAAATGGTAAGACGTGCAGTCCGGTGTCGGGTAGGGAAGAGGGGTCTCTATCATCCCGTCCGGCAATAACCTCCATGGCTAAAGCGGCGTCCGCGACCGTGCGGGTGATAGGTCCGGTGTGTCCCAGTGTTTCCCATCCCGGGAAGTCCGGGTACTGGGGCACGCGGCCAAAGGACGGCTTGAAGCCGAAAACACCACAGAAACTGGCCGGGATGCGTATTGAGCCGCCGCCGTCGCTGCCCATAGCCAGTGGGCCCATGCCTGAAGCCACTGAAGCCGCCGCCCCGCCGCTGGAGCCCCCGGGGGTAAGCTCTAGATTCCACGGGTTTCGAGTTACCCCGAAAAGCTGGTTCTCGGTTACGGCCACCCAGCCGAATTCGGGCGTATTTGTCTTGCCGATAACAATCGCCCCGGCCGCTTTAAGGCGTTCGACGGCGATAGCGTCTTGCTGCGGAACGAAGTTTTCGTAAATCATGGAGCCGGCCGTAGTCCGAATGCCGGCGGTAAATATCAGGTCCTTGATTGATACAGGGACACCGTGAAGAGGGCCGAGTTTTTCTCCCCTCATCACCATAGCTTCTGCCTGAATGGCTTGCTTCATGGCACTCTCGGCGACTATAGTGCAGTATGCGTTGACCTTAGGATTAAGCCGCTCGATGCGGTGCAGAACCGCCTCCATTATTTCCACGGGAGAGAGTTTCCTGGTCTTTATCGCGTCGGCCATTTCCGTCGCCGACATATAGCCAATTTCAAGCTCATCCATGGTAGCCTCCGTAAAATCTGGTATAGAAAATATTGACAATTTCCCCGGCCAAGAACTACCATACAGCACAACAGGCGTTGGGGGCAAGGGGTTACACCGCAAAGCGGTCAAAAATCTGAGTGAGGGGACGTTAACCAAACCCGGGTAGATAGGAGAAAAGTATGATTCTGGGTCAGTTAGCCGAGCGCAATGCCAGGATGTATCCCGGAAAGACCGGGGTGAACTGAGCACTCCTGACCTTGACCTCAGCGGCATAGTTAGAATTACGGGATGAAGTCTTATCAGCCCGCTGGGGACAAGAAGGCTGCAGGGTCACAAATGTGCCCTACAGCCTTTATATTGGTTCCGGTTTACCCGGGCTAAAGGTTGGCGGGTTCCCGGAAGCTCTGCTGAACTGGAACCGGCGCCGGCGAAAAGGTCTTCATTGGCTTGGTGGTTGCTGGTATCGACTGCCGACGATGGTTGAATAGCGGGCGACGCAGGAAAGAGGGCATATCCAGTTCTTCTTCGGTCTTCATGCCCTTAAGCAGTTTGTTAAGCTCATCTTCCCGGTTGGCCCCGGGTAATCCCATGGTGGAAGCAAATCCGGTAGCGATAAGGGTAAGCCTCAGGTCTCGGTCCATTTCCGGGTCACGAGCCACGCCAAAGATGATGTTAGCGTCCGGGTCTACGGCATCTTTAATGACCTCGGCCGCTTCATTGACTTCAAACAGGGTGAGGCTGGAACTGCCCACCACGTTGAAGAGCACCCCCTTTGACCCTTCCAGAGAAACGTCCAGCAGGGGACTGGCCAGGGCTTCCTTAGCCGCATCTACCGCCCGGTTTTTGCCGGTGCCGATGCCGATGGACATCCAGGCCGGACCGGCGTCCTTCATCACCGCCTTTACATCGGCAAAATCAAGGTTAATTACTCCCGGAACGGTAATCACCTCAGAGATAGCCTGGACACCGTGTTTGAGCACGTCGTCGGCTAGCCTGAAGGCGTTGTCTATGTTGGTTTGATTATCACACAGAGTTAGTAAACGGTCATTGGGGATGATAATAAGCGTGTCAACCTTACCTAACAGATTGATGATGCCTTCTTCGGCTACCTGGCAGCGGCGGGTACCTTCAAAAGAGAATGGTTTGGTAACTATGGCGATAGTGAGGGCGCCACTTTGTTTGGCAATTTCCGCTATAACCGGGGCAGCTCCGGTACCGGTGCCGCCACCCATGCCCCCGGTGATAAATACCATGTCGGCTCCGGAGACAAGTTCCTTGAGTTCATCGCGGCTTTCTTCGGCCGCCTTCTGACCCAAGGAATGATCACCGCCTACGCCCAGTCCTCGGCTGAGCTTCTCGCCTAGCTGGACGCGGGTCGGAGCATCGGTAAGGGCCAGGGCCTGGGCGTCAGTATTCATGGCGATAAACTCGACGCCTTGAATTTCTTCTCTGACCATGCGGGTAATGGCGTTGGAACCACCACCCCCAAGGCCGATGACCTTAATCCTGGCTGGATTAGGGACGAAGCTTGTTCTTGCCATTTCGTCCTCCTTTCTTTACTGTAGAATTTGTACTTTCTTTTCCCCGGGGAGAAGATTAACGGAAGAGTTTCAAGAGACGGTGAGCTACGTGTCGTAAACTGGCCGTCCATCCACGGGACCAGGTCTGTAAGCCGTAATTTTTCACTCCCCAGAGCAGGAGACCGACGCCGGTGGAGTATGCCGGATTCTGGAGACTATCAGTGATTCCGGATAGATTGGTCGGCGTGCCTATTCTCACCGGGAGTTGTAGTATTTCTCGCCCCAGTATTTCTATACCGGAGAGATTCGCCCCACCACCGGTCAACACCAGCCCCGCCGGTACCAGTGCTTCATATTCAGCCCGTGGTAGTTCCAGAAGAATAAGCCGGATGATTTCTTCAACCC
>SDBU01001944.1_pt1 | contig 28402 bp, 30 predicted proteins | sample 2277071 | NCBI WGS metagenome assembly SDBU01 (sample SAMN10397929, study PRJNA504765) | marine sediment metagenome | isolation source: marine sediment core GS08_GC12, 126 cmbsf | place: Arctic Ocean: Gakkel Ridge, Loki's castle | collected 2008 | reverse complement strand
TTGTAGTTAGTATTCCACTGGGGTCCTCTGCTCCATACTATGAGCTAAGAGCCAAGAGCTATGAGCGATAATGCAGTTAAATAGCAACGTCCCCCATTAAAGAATAGTGGTATAGTGGCAACGTCCCCCATTATCCCCCATTAGTCCGCCGCCTTGCCAAAGTTCATGAAGCGCAACTGGTAAATTATCTTGTAGCTACAGGGGAAAAAGTAGGATTGCTTTTGAACTTTGGAGAAGAAAAGGTTGAAGTAAAAAGGAAAGTTAAAGAGTTGGATAAACAATAGGTTTTACCAAAATAAAATCCTGATAATCCTGTTATCCTGTCAAAAATAAAAGAATAAAAATGAAAATCATAACCATAATCAGCGCACGCCCCCAATTTATCAAGGCAGCCCCAGTCAGCCGCGCCATTGCCGAACACAATCGCCTTACGCCTCACTCCTCTCCCCTCACAGAAGTAATCATTCACACCGGCCAGCACTTTGATGCCGACATGTCGGATGTTTTTTTCAAGGAACTGGAAATCCCAAAGCCGGACTACAACCTCGGCATAAACAGCGCGTCCCACGGGGCCATGACAGGCCGCATGCTGGAAAAAATAGAAGAAATTCTGATAAAGGAAAAACCGAACTGGGTACTTGTCTACGGAGACACCAACTCAACCCTCGCCGGAGCTTTGGCCGCAGTAAAACTCCATATTCCCATAGCGCATGTCGAAGCAGGCCTCCGGTCTTTTAACAGAGAGATGCCCGAAGAACACAACCGCGTCCTCACAGACCACTGCGCCGACATACTCTTTTGCCCCACAGAAACAGCAGCCAATAATCTCAAAAAGGAAGGTTTCACTAATATAGTCAACAACGCCCCTTACTCCTCACCCCTTACTCCTCACATTTACCTCGTTGGCGACACCATGTACGATGCCGTCCTGCAGTTTTCTGAAATTGCCCGAAGGCGATCAACAATCCTTGAGGATCTGGGAATAAAATCAAAGGAATACCTCCTGGCAACCGTCCATCGGCCATCTAACACAGACGACCCTGAAAACCTTGAAAGCATTCTTTCAGCCTTTCTTGAAATCAACGAACCGATCATATTCCCAGTCCATCCCCGCACCCGCCAAAAACTTAACAGCTCACCAGCTAATCAGCTCAAGAGCTTAAAATGTATTCCCCCCGTCGGCTACCTCGATATGCTCATCCTGGAGCAAAACGCGAAAGCCATCCTCACCGACTCCGGCGGCATGCAAAAAGAGGCATACTTTTTCGGAGCGCCCTGCGTTACCATGAGAACGGAAACAGAATGGGTAGAGACAGTGGAAGCGGGTTGGAATATAGTGGTCGGTGCAGACAGGGAAAAAATCGTTGAGGCAGTCAGCTCTTTTAAAACAAATAACCCCCGCCCGGAACTCTATGGAGATGGGAGGGCAGCAGAGAAAATAATCCACCACTTAACAGCTAATCAGCTTACGAGCTTAACAGCTCACCAGATCGAGAGCTCAGGAGCTATTTTGACCAAATGAACCAGACAAAAACAATCCAGCTCATCGCCGCTGCACGTACGAATTTTATGAAGATTGCGCCACTCTATCATGCCCTCAAAAAGAAGCCTTGGGCAGAACCGGTAATCGTTCACACTGGCCAGCACTATGACCTGAACATGTCAGACGCGTTTTTCCGGGACCTGAATCTTCTGGCACCTCACATTCATCTTAATATTGGAAGTGGAACGCACGCAGAGCAGACTGGCGGCGTGATGATTGCGTACGAAAAGGTTCTTGTTGAAAGTGAATTACCCCGCCTAAAGGCGGGGCATCTTTCCCTAAAATAATTTTAGCTGCTTTGGTGCTTTCTCATGATCACGATGATACTCAATATATTTCCTGATTACTTCAGCCGTCACTTTATCTCCTACAGTGCGAACGAAATACCCGTCTTCCCAAAACTCACCACCCCAAAGTTGCTTCTTAACTCCAGGATATTCCCTGAATATCACGCTGGCACTGATACTCTTCAGCATCGCTACTACACGCGAAATGCTGTACCGCGGTGGAAAAGACAAAAATATATGTACATGATCAGCAGCTACTTCCATCGTATCAATCGCAAATTCATTCGCTATCGAAATCTCCTGAAATATACTCTTTACTCGCTCCTGTATGTCTCCTCGCAAAATCCATTTCCGATACTTCGGTGCCCACACAAAATGATATTTCGTGTCATATACCGCATGACTTGCTCTTCTCAGTGCCATGCAGTATATATATCATATTCACACCTGCCTCCGGCAGGAAAACTTTTCATCCCCGTTTAAAAACGGGGTATTCAAGTTTTGATTTTCATAAACCTGATCTGGTAATCGTTGTCGGTGATGTAAACTCAACTGTCGCTTGCACTTTGTCTGCGGTCAAGCTATGAATCAAGGTTGCCCATCTTGAGGCGGGATTACGCACCTTTGATCGGATAATGCCGGAAGAGATAAACAGGATCGTCACCGATTCCATCGCTGATTATCTGTGGGCCACTCCCCCTGACGCGGACGCGAATCTCATCCGCGAAGGCATTGACCATGAAAAGATTGCCATGGTGGGGGAGCTTTGCATAACTGCGTTTCCGGTCATTGCGAGGCACAAAGTGCCGCGGCAATCTTGTGGGTTATCAATACGTTGTGAGATTGCTTCACTACGTTCGCAATGACAATATGGGTATTATGCAAAGCTCTCGTGGGAAACATCTTGATAGATTCTCTTGAAATGATAACGCTGGCAATTCAGACGGAAACCATACAAAAAGACATGGGACTTGCAGATAAAACCTACGGTGTGGTCACGCTCCATCGATCATCCAATGTGGATATTCCAGATGTTTTATCCCGTCTTTGCCGAACCATTGTCAGAATTTCAGAACGAATCGTGGAAATCCATTCAAGTCAAACAAACCAGAGACCTCTGTGGCTCTGTGAACTCTAGTGATTCCGCTGACAGCGGGAGAACAGGCGAGAGATAAAACAACAAAAGCACCAATGTTCCGCTTTCCATATTCTTTACTCAAATCAAGGAGGGCTTTGAATGAGCCATTCAAGTTCCGAGGTCGCAAAACCTCTTATTCACATCAGGCCGAAGAAGGGCTGGCAACTTGTAGATTTTAGGGAATTGAAACAATATAGAGATTTATTCTATTTCCTTGTCGTCAAAGATATAAAGGTAAAATATAAACAGACTGTTCTTGGTGGACTATGGGCTATTATACAGCCATTTTTTGCAATGGTAGTATTTACCTTATTTTTCGGCAAACTTGCCAAAATGCCCTCAGACGGCATACCATATCCAATCTTTAATTATACAGCCATGGTGGCTTGGGTCTACTTTGCTAATTCTATTGCTATGTCTGGGAATAGTTTGATTGGCAACACAAATTTGATATCCAAGATATATTTCCCGAGACTTATTGTTCCCCTGACGCCTGTATTGGCAGGCTTATTAGACTTTTTTATTGCTTTCGTTGTATTAATAGGCATGATGCTTTATTTTCATATTTATCCAACAATTACAATCTTATTAGTTCCATTTCTAGTAATATTAATGATGCTAATAGGAAGTGGTGTGGGAATGTTTTTAGCGGCACTGAATGTCAAATACAGAGATATAAGATATGTCATACCTTTCCTTTTGCAACTTTGGATGTTTTGTTCGCCTATTGTCTATCCCTCCTCCATTGTCCCTGAAAAATATCAACTTATATATGCCTTAAATCCAATGACCGGAGTCATTGAGGGATTTCGATTCGCTCTATTAGGAACAATTGAATTTCCAATTCTGGAGATATTGATTTCTGTAATAGGGAGTATTGTCCTGTTTGCATTTGGGTTGCTCTATTTTAAACAGATGGAGCGCCATTTTGCAGACATTGTCTGACGAAGACAGCAGATGGCAAAGAGCGCGGAGCAGATTTTAAGGAATAGAAAGGGAAGATTGAGAAGAAAATCAACATATCGGGCACAGAGGGCAAGAGTAACCTGCTGATGGAAGTTGTTGTTTCCACAAAAAAAGTAGCAAATAGGGAAAGAAGAAGTATTCCGATTATTCAAAGATAAAATGGTATTTTACACCCATGATTCATGACAAAACGTTTGCATAAGTTCCCATAGTAAGGAGTCAGTAAATATGTCCAGTGACGTAGTGATTCGTGTTGAAAAGATCTCCAAACGCTACCGTATCGGTGAAAAAGAGAAGGGCTACAAAACTTTTCGTGAAGCTATCATTGATGGTATTGCTGCCCCGGTGCGGAATTTCAAGCGCTTGCAGAAATTAACCAAGTTCAAAAACGAAAAGCACAAAGAGCAGAGCAATGATATTATCTGGGCATTGAAAGATGTCAACATGGAGGTGAAACAGGGAGAAGTGGTGGGAATCATTGGCCGGAACGGAGCGGGCAAGACCACACTGCTTAAGATTCTGTCCCGTATAACAGAACCTACATTAGGCGATGTGAAACTCTATGGTCGAGTATCGAGCCTTCTGGAGGTGGGCACTGGTTTTCACCCCGAGCTTACCGGCAGGGAAAACATTTTTCTCAACGGAGCTATTCTTGGCATGCGCAAGACCGAGATTGTCCAAAAGTTTGACGAAATTGTAGACTTTTCGGAGATAGGGAAATTCATTGATACACCAGTAAAGCGATACTCAAGCGGCATGTATGTACGTCTGGCGTTCGCTGTGGCCGGTCATCTGGAACCGGAAATATTGCTTGTGGACGAGGTGTTGGCTGTGGGAGACGTGGCATTTCAAAAGAAGTGCATGGGGAAGATGAGCGATGTGGCAAGAACGGGGCGGACAGTGTTGTTTGTGAGTCATAATATGGGAGCCATTCGAAACCTTTGTGAGAGAGTTTTGCTGATTGATGATGGCAAGATCGTGTTGGATGATACAGCAGAACATACTATTACGCGATATTTAGATCAGGGCCTCGTCGTCGGCGCAATTGCTTCAACATCTGACATAGAGGCACGGATGCAAGGGGTAATTAAACGGGATAAACCTTACATACGTTTTCGAGAGATTGCCCTACTTAACGGGTCGGGGCATCCTCAAAAATCATTTTATTCGGACGAGGCTATTATTGTTTCTGTTACCTATGAATGTCTGCAGCCAGCTAAGGATTTGCGTATCTTATTACAGGTGGTCGATGAAAACAATGTTCCCATCTTGACAACACAGAATGTCGATGATCCTGACACCCTTGCAAACTTTCATCGATTCGACCAGGGAATCTACAACGCATCCTGCATCTTGCCGGAAAATACCTTTGGAGAGAAGAAGTTGTTTCTGACAGTTCATCTGATATATCCAAAGACGGAGCATCTCCATGTTGATAAGATTCTTGAATTCGATATCAAATTTGTAGGCTATAATAACGTTCAATATGGTGCTTTTCCAAATGTTTTTATAAGACCACGGCTAAGCTGGACTATAAAAGCTAATTCCAGAAAACAACTGCAAGGCGATATAAGAATAAGAACGTGAGCATTACCAGTTTGTTAAATCTTGTCCCCGTGAAAACGGAGATTGGGATGATATACCTCACCCGTCATTCCCGCGAACGCGGGAATCCAGAATCGATAACCTTGTCCTCGACCTGATCGGGGATCGGAATGATGATGGAAAAACAATTTTATGTCTACATGCTGGCAAGTAAGCGGAATGGAACGCTTTATTTGGGTGTAACTTCTGATATCGTTAAAAGAGTATGGCAGCACAAGAACGGCTTGGCTGAAGGTTTTACAAAAGAATATGGAATTAAAAGGCTCGTTTATTACGAAATCCATGAAGATGCTGAAAATGCTATCAAAAGGGAGAAACAGCTCAAAAAATGGAGAAGAGCATGGAAAGTAGAATTGATAGAAGAGAAAAATTCCGAATGGCGGGACTTGTATGCAGATATATGTCAATAGACTGGATTCCCGCGTTCGCGGGAATGACGTTGTAAGGTCGCGGAAATGAAGCCCTACGTTTGCGGAGATGATTCGGGATGGTTCCGGTTTTAACAAACTGGTAATGCTCCCATAAGAACCTATTATTGTAAATATTGACGATCCTTTTGAGAAAGAATAGGAGTTTATTAAACTTGCTAAACAACAAAAAGATCTTAATCACCGGCGGTACCGGTTCTTTCGGAAAGAAATGCACTGAAATCATCCTGCAAAAATATAAGCCAAGACGTCTGATTATCTTCAGCCGTGATGAACTCAAGCAGTTTGAAATGGCACAGCAGTTTCCGGATTCTAAATATGATTGCATGCGCTATTTTATCGGGGATGTACGAGATAAAGAGAGAATGTACAGGGCATTTCGTAATGTTGATTATGTTATCCATGCAGCAGCGCTGAAGCAGGTTCCGGCGGCCGAATACAATCCTTTTGAGGCTGTGAAGACAAATATCCTCGGCGGCCAGAATGTAATCAATGTGGCTATTGATGAAGGCGTTAAAAAGGTAATTGCTCTCAGTACCGACAAAGCGGCTAATCCTATCAATCTTTATGGCGCCACCAAACTGTGTTCGGACAAATTATTCATAGCGGGCAACTCATACGTAGGACAAGATCATACCGTTTTCAGCGTTGTCCGTTATGGGAACGTAGCCGGAAGCAGAGGGAGCGTAATCCCATTTTTCCTCAAGAAGAAAGCAGAAGGTGTATTGCCGATCACCGATCCTCGTATGACACGCTTCTGGATTACTCTGGAACAGGGCGTCGATTTTGTTCTCAAATGCCTTGAGATTATGGTTGGTGGTGAACTTTTTGTTCCCAAGATTCCAAGTATGAATATCATGGATTTGGTGAAGGCAATCTGCCCGGAGTGCAAAACGAATATCATCGGCATGCGACCAGGAGAGAAACTTCACGAGGTAATGGTTCCAAAAGATGAGGCGCAAAAGACTCTCGAATATGCGGACTACTATCTCATCCAACCTGATTTTAGATTTTTTCGGCGTCGTTTCAATATCAATAACGGTAAGCCTGTACCGGAAGGATTTGAATACAATTCCGAGACCAATCCATGGAAACTCAGTATTGATGAAATGCAAGATATTATAAGGAACCTATGATCCCCTACGGCAGGCAGACAATTGATGAAGATGACATAAAAGCGGTAGTTGATGTTCTTCGTTCCGACTGGCTCACCACCGGCCCAAAAGTGGCCGAATTTGAACAGGCAGTTGCGGATTATGTGGGCGCAAAATATGCGGTGGCGGTGAATAGTGGAACAGCCGCCCTCCATGCTGCAATGTACGCTATTGGTGTCAAACTTGGTGATGAAGTCATTGTTCCACCTATTACCTTTGCCGCCACAGCCAATTGTGTCGTTTATCAGGGCGGGACTCCAGTATTTGCCGATGTTGATCCCGGTACACTTCTTCTTGATCCGGCAAAGGTGGAAGAAAAAATCACAGAAAAGACGAGGGTCATAATTGGTGTGGATTATGCCGGGCAGCCCTGCGATTGGGATAAGTTGCGGGAGATTGCGGACAAACATGGACTGAGACTGGTAGCGGATGGCTGCCATGCCCTTGGCGCGGAATACAAAGGCCGCAAAGTTGGATCACTTGCCGACATGACTATTTTCAGTTTTCATCCTGTAAAGCACATTACGACCGGTGAGGGAGGCATGATCACCACGGATGATACCGGATTAGCTGAACGAGTGCGTCTATTTCGTACTCACGGGATCACCCGCGACCCGTCGAAATTTGCAGGGACAAGTGGAAAGTCTCAAAACTCTATGCTCCATGCTCCATGCTCCATGCCCTTTTATTATGAAATGGTGGATATTGGCTATAACTACCGCCTGACTGACTTCCAGTGCGCTCTCGGCATATCCCAGTTGCGGAAGCTACCAAAGTTTTTGGACCGCAGGCGCGAAATTGCCGCTCGCTATGACGAAGCATTTGCGAACCTTTCCGGGATAAATCCTCTTGCAGTTCGCCCGGATGTGCTCCATGCATATCATCTTTATGTGATCAGGATTGATTCGAGCGTTCTGAGTATTGATCGAGCAACGCTTTTCACCAATCTGCGAAAAAAGGGCATAGGCGTAAATGTTCACTATATACCCGTGCACCTGCACCCATTTTACAGGGAAAAATTCCATGCGAGCCCTGGCCTGTGCCCCATAGCCGAAGTTGCCTATGAGCAAATTATTTCTATCCCCATGTTTCCGGGAATGACTGATGAGGATGTGGAAAAGGTTATTAATGTAATGCAAAAAATCATTTTGTAAAATCAGGATAAATAAAATGTCTGTTGTTGCTGTTATCCCCGCCAGAGGCGGAAGTAAAAGAATTCCGCATAAAAATATTAAACCATTTTGTGGCAAACCGATGATCGCCTATTCTATTAAAGCTGCAAAAAATGCCGGCATTTTTGATCGAATAATTGTTTCTACCGATTCAAAAGAAGTTGCATCAATAGCAAAAGACTTTGGAGCGGAAATTCCTTTTATGCGGCCGGTCGAACTGGCGGATGATTTTGCCGACACAGATGCGGTAACTCTCCATGCTTTAAAACGGCTTATGGAAGATGGAGAAAAAATAGATTATATCTGTTGTATCTATGCCACTGCCCCTTTTGTTAAGGCTGAATATATAATTAAAGGCTATAATATATTACGCGATGAACACGCGGCATCCTGTTTTTCCGTAACGACTTATCCTTTCCCCATTTTCCGTTCTTTAAAAATAAACAGTCAAAACCGGTTGGAAATGTTCTGGCCGGAATATAGGGAACAACGTTCGCAGGACTTACCGGAAGCTTATCACGATGCAGGGCAATTCTATTGGGCGAACGTAAAAAAATATCTAAAAGAAAAACAATTTTATTCAAAAAACGCTGTCCCTGTTATTCTGCCACGGTATCTTGTGCAGGATATTGATACGCCCGAAGACTGGGAAATAGCGGAATTCATGTTCAGGGCTCAGCAGCTAACCAAGGTTGAAGAGTCAAACAGGAGAAAAAGGTCAGCTTGAAAATCCTCATCCGCACAGATTCATCCGTTCAAATCGGCACGGGCCATGTCATGCGTTGCCTCACCCTTGCGGATGAGCTGTGCGGGCGCGTCGCTGAAGTGATCTTTGTCTGCCGTGAGTTTGACGTAAATCTCTGCGGCTATATCGAAGAAAAAGGTTATATTGTGCATCGTCTTCCTGTGTCTGATGCGCCAGAGCAAGGAGATCAAAATATTGAGACCGGCTTAAAACATGCGGCGTGGCTTGGCGCTGACTGGCAGACCGATGCGGGGCAGGTCGAAGAGATTATCAAAGGTTTTGAGACTGCCCCTGACTGGCTTGTCGTAGATCACTATGCCATTGATGAAAGATGGGAAAGATATTTGCGGCCTTATGTCAAAAAGATTATGGTGATAGATGATCTTGCTGATCGTGCGCATGATTGCGACCTGCTGCTGGATCAAAATTTTTATGACAACCTTGAAAGCCGGTATGACGGTCTTGTGCCGTCCCGGTGCAAAAAGCTGCTTGGACCCCAGTATGCACTTTTGCGCCCCGAGTTCAGAGAAGCGCGAAAAAATTTAAGAAAGCGTGACGGTCATGTAAGAAGGATAATGATTTTCTTTGGGGGAAGCGATCCGACCGATGAAACCACAAAGGCTCTGGAAGCGATATGCATGTTAAACAGACCTGACATTGCGGTGGATGTGGTGGTGGGGAGCGCGAACCCGAATAAAGATAAAATAAACAAGCTATGCGCCAGTATAACAAATGTTACTTATCATTGCCAGGTATCTAATATGGCAAAGTTAATGGTAGATGCTGATCTGTTCATAGGTGGAGGGGGCAGTACAACGTGGGAAAAATGCTGTTTGGGGTTGCCGAGTTTAATTATCTCTACTGTTATGAATCAAGATGCTATTGCTGTTGGATGTGATCAAGCGGGGATAGGAATTCATATTAATAAATTGAAAAAGATCACTCCTCATCAGATACAAATTGAGATTGAGAGAATGTTTTTTAATAAGACTATATTGCTAAATATGGGAAAGATGTCAGCAAATATGGTGGACGGTAATGGCGCAGATTATGTAGCTTCTTTTTTGACAGAATGTGAAGAGCAAGGAGCGACACAATGAATATACTTCTGTTAGGGCCTTATCGCAAAGACCTTATAGATTTTCTATCATCTTTTGGAGATAAAGTAACAATCACAGAAGCTCCCTTGACCGGCGATTCCGAATGTCTTTTTAATAGCGATTTTATTGTCAGTTATGGATACCGACATATATTGAAAAAAGATATTCTCGACAAATTTTTAAATAAGGCTATCAATTTTCATATTTCATTATTGCCTTGGAATAGAGGGGCAGATCCCAATCTTTGGAGTTTTTTGGAAGATACTCCAAAAGGTGTGACGATTCATTATCTTGACTATGGTATAGATACAGGTGACATCCTTGCACAACAAGAAGTTGACTATATGCCGGAAGATACGTTGCGGACAAGCTACGAACGGTTATCGAAAACCATAGAAGAGCTTTTTAGAAAAGTGTGGCCCAATATTCGATCAGGAAAACAGAAAGCGATCCCCCAGGCTGTTGGAGGATCATATCACCGCCTGAGTGATCGTGCCACGTTCGAATATTTGTTAACAAAAGGTTGGGATACACCTGTTGCTGATTTAATTGGTAAAGCAAAGATAGGAAGTGCAGATGTACTGTAAAAATATCGAAATTCTTCATCGAAAAATCGGCTCCAACCATCCACCCTTCATCATAGCCGAGATGTCCGGCAACCATAATCAGTCGCTTGACCGAGCTCTGGCGATTGTTGAGGCCGCGGCCAAAGCAGGAGCGCATGCAGTGAAGCTTCAGACTTATACTGCCGACACCATGACCCTTGATATTGCTGAAAGAGAGTTCTTTATCAATGATCCGGACAGCCTGTGGAAGGGCAAATCTCTTTACGATCTCTATAAAGAAGCATACACCCCGTGGGAGTGGCACAAACCGATCTTTGACCGGTGCCGCGAGCTTGGTCTGATATACCTGAGCACACCATTTGATGAAACAGCGGTTGATTTTCTGGAAGAACTGAACGTGCCATGCTACAAGATCGCTTCATTTGAAAACACAGATTTGCCGCTTATTCGCAAGGTTGCGGCCACGGGAAAGCCGATGATTATTTCAACCGGTATGGCCACAATTGCCGAATTGGATGAAACAGTACGCACCTTGCGCGAGGCAGGGTGCAGGGATTTGATTCTGCTCAAATGCACCAGTTCATATCCGACAACACCGGAAAACACAAACATCCTCACTATTCCACATATGGCAAAACTGTTCGACTGCCAGGTCGGTCTCTCTGATCATACCATGGGCATTGGCGCGGCAGTGGCCTCTGTCGCCCTTGGCGCAACAGTGATTGAAAAACATTTTACATTAAGCCGCGCAGACGGCGGCGTGGACTCGGCCTTTTCCATGGAACCGGATGAAGTGCGCGCACTTGTTGCCGAAACCAAAAGGGCATGGCAGGCACTTGGCAAAATACACTATGGCCCCACAGAAAATGAGAAAAAATCTCTCATTTTCCGCCGCTCACTCTACATAGTGCAGGACATGAAAAAAGGCGATAAATTCACCAAAGAAAACATAAGAGCAATCCGACCAGGGCTTGGCCTGCCGCCAAAATATTACGACATACTACTCGGCAAGCGGGTAAACAGAGACGCAAAACGCGGAACCGCAGTTAGCTGGGAACTGGTGGGGTGAAGGGGCATTGTCAAGGCAGGTTTCCAGTCCAGACAGTTCATTTTCCATGAATATCCATGCCCTTACGGACGGGTAACTCCCACTGAATTAGAACAACATAAATTCAAGGAAATGATAGATGCAATCCGAATACAATGGCCGCATTGTGGCGGATGTGGAAATTACACATGTTGAGGAAAAATAATGACAAAGATCAAACTAGATGATTTACCTCTGTGGTCTCCATGGCCATCTCGGCTACTCGGCCTGAGTCCGTGGAATATGCAGTACCGTACGATTGAGAAAATGGATCAGGAATACGACAGGGACAAGTATGCAAGGTGTCTGGCTTACTATTCGGAGAGCAGTAGTGAAGTCACTCCGGAGGGGGTCAAACAGTTCGAGTTTGGTCAGGATCTCTCTGCTACCGTATGTGTATCCCACGGAAACGATCTTGTTCTGATGAGTTTAGAAGAAGCACGAACGAGATCATACCAGTTGATAACGGAAACGATGCGCCACGCTATCGAACAAAGCGCAACGGTTATTGAGCTTGGTTGTGGGTATGGTTACAATCTTTGGATGCTATTGCAACGCTTTCGGAATAAACGCTTCCGGGGAGGTGAATACTCAAAGAACGCCGTACATTTGGGGACTGATCTCTTTCGTGAGTCTCCTATCATCACGGTGATGCAATTTAACTTCTACGACCCGGTCTATCAGATACTTGAAGCCGTTGAGCAACCGATTACGATTTTTACCTCGCATGCGATAGAACAGTTGCCTGACTCAGTACCGTTCTTTGAGGCATTGTTGCCCCATCGAAATAGGATAGAGGCAGTGTTTCACTTCGAACCTATATATGAACTCCATGACGCAACGTTGCTGGGCTTAATGCGACGACGTTACACTGAAGTCAACGACTACAACCGTAATTTGCTTTCTCAACTACGAGAGCGGTCAGAGTTCGTCCGCATCGTTCGTACTGAAGCGGATGTGTTCGGATTGAATCCGCTCAATCCAACCTCTATCATCCATTGGGAGTTTGTTTCGTAATGGTTTTGGGGCAACGTATTTTGGGCATTGCCGCACATCCCGACGACGAAATCTTGGGCTGCAGCGGTACGATTGCCCGGCAGGTCCAAGAAGGGGACGACGTCTACATTGCTATTTTTGGTGAGGGAATAATTCCAATGGTGTATTATGGAACAATTTGAGATTAGCAGGAGGAAGGTTACAGAATGCATTGGCTGATTGAAATAAAGAGGTTTATTCCAAGAATGTTGAGGGAGCCACTTGGTTGGCTCTATCGTCGTATCTTTCGATGGCTGCCAAGACCAGTAAGCACAAGCGAAAAACAGTTCATTCGTGAAAACGCAACCTTTTGGAAACAATATGCGAATCACAGCCCAAGTGACGGGTACATACTGGTAGAGTGTAAATATGATCCTGTCACTCTTTTGGGCAATATTTCACACGTTGCGATTGTCGCTTATGCCAGAAATCTAACACCCTTGTTTATGCTTTGGTCTCGAAAGCATAACAATTCGAAACGTATTATGGAAACTTGTCCGAATGCCACCTTTATCTATCTGGATGATCAGCGCTACTTGAATGCTAAAAAACACACAGATTTACTGGCGAGGGAAGCGTTTCAGTCATTGAAATGCCCCGAGGATCTAATTAAGTTTGAGATTGACGGCATTAATTTTGGAAATTTGATCTATGATAGCGTGCTCTACCGGAAATTTGCGACGATACGAGTAATTGATGATAATGTACTAAGGCGTTTGAAAGAGTTTTTCTGGTATCGCTATATAGTTCAAGATATTATCAAGAGATATCGAATCGAGACCTCAATCTTTAGCCATGTTTACGTTGGACTCATAACCGGCACTTTTGCTCGATATTTGCTCCAGAATAAAATAGAAGTTATGAGCCATCTGGGGGCTCATTATATAGTTTTGAAAAAATATCAGACGATGAAGGATGTAGGAATTATGCATTTCAGTGCAGATCCACGCTATTTTTCGCTGATGAAGAACTGGCCTGACGATACGATACAGAAACAGGCTGATGAATATCTTGAGTATAGATTCAGTCAAAGGGTTGTCAACATCTCATTTGATGTAGCTTTTGATCACTCGAAGCGCTTATTCAAAAGCCGCGAAGAATTCTGTCTGCATTTTGGCCTTGATCCAGCCAAGAGACTGGTTTTTGTTATGTTGCATAGTTTCAACGATTGGCCGCGCACGCTTTTCAGCAGACCAATGATCTATCGTGACTACTGTGACTGGTTTGAAAAGACGCTTAAGATTGCCAAAACGGTTGATTCGGTAAACTGGGTGTTTAAGGAACACCCCTGCGCCGAAAGGTATCCTACTGAGGATCTCGATTTGAACTCGGTGTTTGAACAAGTGCAGGACACACATATCCGATTCTTGAATTATAGGGCGGACTTTAACGCGGTATCGCTGCGATTTATCGTGGATACAATTATCACCTGTGCAGGCAGTGCAGGTTTGGAATACTCGTGTATGGGGGTCCCGTGCGTGCTGGCTGGTCCGAGCGTATATAGTGGTTTGGGATTCACAATTGAGCCTCGCGATGCTGTCGAATATGATGAGCAATTGCGGCATATTGCTGATCTCGATCGACTAAACGAGGACCAAATAAAAACAGCCAAGTTATCTTTGTTTTTCCAATATGGAATAATGACAAATACCCCCTATCTATTCTGCGCTGATTTTGAATTTGACCAGATTGTCGCGAATGACCGGAAATTCGTCTGGAGAGAAGCCGCTGAATTGATGCGTACCGGTGATCGGCAGGATATGGATCGACAGATCAGCGTTCTGTCCGAGTTCTTCAGAAATCCTGCGTGGACTCAGTTTGTCAATCTCGAAAGATACCCCTTTTTAAAAGGAGCAATCGAAGGGCTATAATGATGTTATTTTTTATGCATGGAAAATGAGGATGATACATTGGCTGCACTAAAATTATTACAGGCTGTTATCCTTGCAGGTGGTCGTGGAACAAGACTAAGGCCGTTAACAGATGCTGTTCCTAAACCAATGATAAAATTTCATGGTAAACCCTTTCTTGAGTATCTAATCAACAATCTTCGAGATCAGGGCATTTTAAAGATTCTTCTTTTGCTTGGGTATCTTCCAGACGTTATAAAAAATTATTTTGGTAATGGGGATCGTTTTGGTGTTCATATTGAATATTCCATAACTGATATAGATAACGATACTGGAAGGCGGATGAAACTAGCCGAACCATTCATTGATAAGTATTTTCTATTTATGTATTGCGATAATTACTGGCCATTAAGACTCAGTGAGATGTTGGACCAATACATGAAAATGGGAGTGGATGGGCAGCTTACGATTTATAGCAATAAAGATAACTACACAAGAGATAACGTTATTATTGACCAACAAAGATTAATACAAAAATATGACAAGAGCCGTACAGCACCAAATCTTCAGGGCGTTGATATTGGATATGCCATTTTCAAGAAGTCTGTTTTGGGTTTTCTACCCAAAGACAACATTTTATTCGAATCCACGGTCTATCCACATCTAACGGATGCTAATCAACTTTCGGCTTACGTAACAGACCATCGTTATTACAGTGTGGGTTCGTTCGAAAGATTGGAAATAACAGAAAACTTTCTGAAGTGTGAACCAACAATAATTCTTGACAGGGACGGGGTGCTGAATAAAAAAACCCCGAAGGCTGAATATGTAACGCAATGGTCAAAATTTCAATGGTTGCCGGGCGCAAAAGAGGCGCTTGCCTTACTCAAGCGATTTAATTATCGTATCATTATCGTAACCAATCAAGCTGGTATCAGTCGAGGAATGATGACTGAAGCCGATTTAACTGATATCCATGAAAAAATGAAAAAGGAGGCAAGGGAAGCAGGAGGTGATATCGATGCTATTTATTACTGTCCTCATGGATGGGATGAAAACTGTGAGTGTCGTAAGCCAAAACCGGGTATGTTTTTTCAAGCTCAGAGAGATTTTCATCTTGATTTAACCAAGACAGTATTCATTGGGGATGATGAGCGTGACAAAATGGCAGGCGATGCTGCCGGGTGCAGGACATTACTGGTTGATGCTGAAATATCGTTGTTGAGAATAGTAAAAGAAAAGATCATAAATGATAAACTGTTCATCCGTTGAATTTTTGTCTGAGCATATCCGGGCATTACAGGATGAGTCTTCTAATAAGCCTATGATAGTCTTGGTAGGTGGCTGTTCCCGCACAGGGAAAACCGTTCTTGTATCCAAACTGTTGGAAAACGCTATATCTTCAGGCATTAATACTGTGAGTGTAAAACTTGATTCCTGGCTAATAAGTGTAGAAAACCGAAAAGAAGATTCGTCTGTTTTAGAACGCTACGAAATCCCTTCAATAATTTCATCCATCAAAAGACTCCAGCAGGGAGAACAGATATACCCACCAGTTTATGATGCTGTATCCAGAAGACGGATTACGGAATCGGGAGTCGCCCCAATTTCCATAAAAGAAGGTATATTATTTGTCGAAGGTGTTGTCGCACTTGCGATTGGAAAGCTTGTCGAAAATGCTACTTTGCGGATATTTGTTGATATCCCGGATGAGTTGCGCAGGCAAAGAGTCGTTAATTTCTATTCGGATATAAAGAGACTTGATAGAAAAGAGTATGAAGACATTATCAAAAAAAGAGAAAAAGAAGAGGTCATCTTTATCAAAGGAACTGCTGTCAATGCTGATATAATTTTTGATGGACTGAAACTGAAATAGAAACACCATTTTTTGTCATTCCGGCGAAAGCCGGAATCCAGTTTTTCAATTAGTTACAGAGTTTCTGGACTCCGGTTTTCACCGGAGTGACGGCTTTTTACGAGTTCATCAAAACTGAAATAGAAACACCGAAGGGACTTTCTCTATGAAATTTTTCGCAGATTACTTTAATATTTTAAGTGATAAAATCAAAGACGTTGACTTTGATATGTTGAATCAGACAGCTGGAATGCTTGTATCAACAAGCCGAAATGGCGGCAAAACGATAATTGTCGGCAATGGCGGCAGCGCGGCCACCGCAAGTCATGTATCTGTCGATCTTACCAAGAATGCAAATATCAGGGCTGTAAATTTCAATGAAGCCGATCTGGTAACATGCTTTTCAAATGATTATGGTTACGAGAGGTGGGTTGAAAAGGCAATTGAGTTCTATGCGGATTCTGGAGATCTGGTAATTTTAATCAGCAGCAGCGGAACATCAAAAAATATAATATACGGCGGGCTAAAAGCAAAAACCATGGGCTTGAAGATAATAACGCTTTCTGGATTTAGCGCCGATAATCCATTGCGACAACTCGGCGATATTAATTTCTGGGTTGATAGCAAGGCGTATAACATCATAGAAACGGCACACAGCATCTGGTTGCTGGCACTAATTGATAAAATCATTGGCAGCATGGAACATTCTGCTTAATCGAGAGAAAGAGAAAAAATGAAGATTTTAGTAACAGGTAACAAGGGATATATAGGCACAGTACTTGTGGAAATGTTGTTACAGAAATCCTATGAGGTAATAGGATATGACACGGATTATTACAAGAATTGTGATTTGACCGAACATCAGTGCCATGCAAAACAGATAACAAAGGATATACGAGATCTTTCTATTGAAGATTTAGAGGGAGTTGGAGCGGTGATCCACCTGGCAGGTCTTTCAAATGACCCTCTCGGCGAGTTGGCCCCGGAATTGACAGATCTCATAAATTATAAGGCATCGGTAAAATTAGCGAAATATGCAAAAGATGCAGGAGTAAAGCGCTTTGTGTATGCATCATCGCAAAGCATGTATGGTATTTCAGATACTGATAGCGAATTGCATGAAGATGATAGTGAAAAAACTCCCATTACATCATACGCGCGTGCAAAATGGCTTGTTGAAAATGAATTAAAGAAGCTCGGTGATGATAATTTTGTCACGGTTTGCATGAGACCGTCCACTGTTTTTGGGGTAAGTCCACGATTGAGATGTGATATTGTATTTAACAATCTTGTTGCATGTGCCTACACGACGGGGAAAATAGAGATCAAGAGCGATGGAACGCCATGGCGACCTGTGGTGCATGTGCGTGATGTGTCAAACGCATTTATTGCCGCCCTTGAGGCGCCCTCCAATCTTGTTGGCGGTCAATCTTTTAACGTAGGCATTCCGAATGGAAACTATACCGTGCGTGACCTTGCTGAAGCTGCTCAGCGTGCAGTTCCCGGAAGCTCACTGGTCTTTACAGGTGAGCATGGAAATGACGCGCGTACCTATCGAGTTAGTTTTGCAAAGATATTGAGCATTTTGAAAGATTATTATAAGCCCGAATGGGATTTAGATCGTGGAGGAATAGAATTAGCTCAATTCTTCAAAAAGATCAATTTTACAGAAGATCAATTCAGGGGGAGATTGTGCAACAGGCTACAAGAAATAAATTATCTCCTATCATCCAGGGAGATCAACAAAGACTTGCAATGGAATAAATAGTAAGGCCATAAAACATGTATACGAATATTCAAAAGTGTAGAGTTAGCGATTCAAATAATCTTATTACTATTCTTGAGCTTGGCAAACAGCCGTTGGCCAATGCCTTGAAAAAAGCGTCCGATGTAACAGAAGATAAATTCCCATTAACACTTATGTATTGTCCTGAATCCTCTCTTGTTCAACTAAAGGAAACAATAGACAAAGAAGTGTTGTTTTCTAATTACACGTGGGTTACGGGAACTTCTCCTACAACTCGGGACTACGCAACGTTATTTTTTCAAAAAGCGGTTGAAACAATAAAACCTGATTTTAATGACTTAATTATAGAAATAGCTTCCAACGACGGTACATTTCTCATGCCGTTTCTGCAACACGGTTATCATAATGTTCTTGGAGTTGATCCGGCGAAAAATATTGTGGAAGTTGCAAATCAGCAAGGTGTGCGCACATTGGACAGATTTTGGGGCAAACAAGTATCAGAGAGAATTGTTTCAGAGTTCGGTAGTGCAAAAATTGTGATTGCGAGAAATGTCATTCCTCATGTCAGTGAACTGCATGATGTTATTGCGGGAATAGAGTACGCTTTGAGAGATGACGGCGTTGGTATTATCGAATTTCACTATGCAGGTCAAATACTGAAGGAGCTGCATTATGACTCGATTTATCATGAACATCTTTGTTATTTCTCGATAAAGTCAATTTCTTATTTGCTTGCGTTATATAATCTGGTTCCTTTTCACATTGACACAAGTCCGATAAGCGGTGGTTCATATGTAATTTATTTTTCCAGAAAAAAGAGGCAGCAGAGCAAAAATTGTTTGAACTTACTTGAGAAAGAAAATCTGATCGGTGTAAATGATGTCCAGACATGGGAAACATTTGCAAAATCATGTTACGAGCACAGGGGAAAATCAATAGATATAGCAGAATCATTTTCGTCTAAAACAGTTCTGGGGTTTGGCGCATCGGCACGAAGTTCCACTTATTTGAATTTTGGTGGGTTTGACTCAAATCACATAAAAGCGATTATTGATAACAATCCATTAAAACAGGGCATGTATTCACCCGGCAGTTCAATTCCGATAGTTACTTTGGAAAGGGGGATGCAAATGAATCCTGCCCTGATATTTATCCTTGCCTGGAACTTCAGAGATGAAATTGTGAAGGAATGCAGAGCAAATGGATACAAAGGGGAATTTCTGGTGGCGTTTCCTCAAAGTCCATATTATTTCAGAGGCCAAGATGATATTTCGTAAGCAAAAGTTATCCGGTGTTTTTATCATAGAACCCGAACCATATTCTGATGAACGGGGCCTTCTCCGGAGGCACTTCTGTCAAAGGGAGTTTGCTGAACGGGGTATTATGACAGATGTGAAACAATGCAATATTTCAGAAAACAAGAAACGTCATACATTGCGCGGGTTTCATTATCAATTGCCGCCTTATGGTGAGAACAAAATTTTATCCTGTATCAAGGGCACTATTTATGATGTTGTCTTGGATATGCGTGAGGATTCGGACACTTATTTAAAATGGGAATCGTATGAGCTAACAGAAGAAAACCGATTAAGCCTGTATGTGCCGAAAGGATGCGCAAATGCTTATTTAACACTTCAAGACAACACATGGATTTTTTATTATCATTCAGAATTTTATACTCCGGGCGCGGAAGCTGCTATTCGCTATAATGATCCTTTTTTTAAATTTGACTGGCCTGCAGAGCCATCTATCATATCTGAAAAAGACAGGAGCATCCCTGATTTTAATCCAGAACAAAATTTAAAAGACATCAGAAAAAGATAATATTCGATGCGGATCTTAATTACCGGCGCTACAGGTTTTGTTGGAAGGCATGTCGTTAAAGCGCTTCAAACCCATGCGCATAAGTTAGCGCTTTTTGACAAGAATATTGACGGTGTCTTGCATCTGAAAAATCTGGATACCGTGTTCTTAAAAGGCGATCTTGGCAACCTTGACGCTGCGAAAATATCTATTCAAAAATGTAATCCGGAGACATGTATTCACCTTGCATGGGAAGGAATACCTGATTATTCAGCGGATATTTCAAAATCAAATTTAGACAAGTCTCTTAATTTTCTGGACTTTATTGCTAAGGAAACAGATTGCAGAAAAATTATTATAAGCGGTTCCTGCTTCGAGTATGGGAAAATGTATGGAGAGTGCAAGGAATCCGACAATGTTCAAACAACCTCATTTTTCGCATGGGCAAAACAGTCGATCTATAATTATGCGTCATTGCTGTGCGAACAGGCAGCGATTGATCTGATATGGTTTCGCATCTTTTATGTATATGGGCCCGGGCAACGCTCCGGTTCGCTCATTCCCGCGATTATCAATAAATTTAATAAGGCAGAGAACCCCGATATTATGAAACCGCATAACAAAAATGATTTTGTTTATGTAGGGGATGTCGCAAAGGCTTTTCAGATTGCAACAATCAATAAAATTCCTTCCGGCATCTATAATCTTGGGTCCGGTATCTCAACAAGTGTTTATGAAGTTTGTAAAACAGCAGAACGACTGATTACGGGACAGACTTTTTTGTCAGAACAATTAAGAAACACGGGGGGGAAACAGAGGGTAACAGATTTCTGGGCTGATACAGGCAAGACAAAACAGACATTAGATTGGACGGTTAGTACACCTTTGGAAGAAGGAATAAAGAACCATATCCATGCGTTAACTGAGGATAATGATATATGATAATTTCAAGAACACCTTTAAGAGTAAGCTTTGCTGGTGGCGGTTCGGATTTTGCTGCGTACTATAAGAAAAGAGAATATGGATCTGTCGTAAGCACGGCCATAAATAAATACATTTATATTACTGTAAACAAGAAATTCGACGATTTAATCAGAGTGAGCTATTCCAAAACTGAGATGGTGGAGTCGGTCGAGGAGATTGAACACAACATTATCCGTGAGGCATTGAAAATAGTGGGAATCGAGCGAGGTATCGATATTGTTTATATGGGTGATATTCCGTTAGGTTCTGCCGGGATAGGATTGGGGTCTTCGAGTAGTTTGGCAGTAGGCGTTTTGAATGCTCTTTATGCTTATAAAGGCCAACATGTATCCGCAGAAAAGCTGGCGCGAGAAGCATGCAAAATTGAAATCAACATACTTAAGAATCCAATAGGAAAGCAGGACCAATATGCAGCCGCTTATGGTGGCTATAATTACATCCAGTTCAATAAAGATGAAAGTGTTTATGTCGATCCCATTATTTGCCTTAATGGAACAAAGGAAAGATTGAATAAAAAACTAATGCTTTTTTTCACTGGGATAGAACGTGTGTCATCAGACATCCTTGGCGAACAAAAAGAAAAGACTCCTGAAAATATAGATTATCTGGATAATATTGTCAGTCTTTCCGACCAATTGAGGGCATGCATTTCGAAAAATGATTTGGGAAACTTTGGAGAAATCCTCCACGAAGGGTGGATAAATAAAGGTAAATTAGCAAGTGGAATATCCAGCACTCAAATTGACCAGTTTTATTCTAAGGCGAGAAAGGCTGGGGCTATTGGCGGTAAAATTTTAGGCGCAGGAGGAGGTGGGTTTTTACTTATTTTTTGTGAAGAAGAAAAACAGGATAAAGTTCGGAATGCCCTTTCTGATTTAAAAGAGAGTCCTTTTCAATTTGAGCCACAAGGCAGCAAGATCATATATGTTAGCGAATAAGGAACCTTAAAGTATGATAACTCCAAGGGTAAGTGAGATAAAATAATATGAAAGTATTTATTACAGGTGCACAAGGATTTATCGGCAAAGAACTGGTTGCCCAATGCGATAAGTTGGGATTTGATATAATAGGGGTTGATCTTACGAAAAACAATAATCATATTTGTGCAGATATTCGATCAAGGGATATTGTTGATATAATCCCGGATGGAACAGATGCAGTAATTCATTTAGCTGGTTTAACAAGAGATCCGGATTGTAAAGACAGGGCGTATGATTGTTTTGACTACAATGTGATGGCAACGTTAAATTTAATTGATGCGGCTCAAAAAAGGAATGTTAAACAATTTATCTTCGCATCATCAGAGTGGGTTTATGGCGATTTTAAGGAAGGTGAAATAAAAGATGAAGATTCTATTATTGATGTCACCAAGTTGAAGTCAGAGTATGCCTTATCGAAATTAGTAAGTGAGGTGAATCTAAGACAAAAATTCACTCATGGGTTTTATAGCGTTACGATTCTTCGTTTCGGTATTATATACGGTCCGAGAAAACAAAACTGGTCAGCAGTAGAGTCTATTTTTAATACTGTAAAGACCAAAGAAGAGATAGAAATTGGCTCACTGAAGACTGGAAGATGTTTCATGCATGTAAATGACATTGTTTCAGGAATTATTAAGTCTGTGGGCCTTGAGGGGTTTAATATAATAAACCTTCAAGGAGACAAATTGATTACTCTTGGTGAGGTTGTAGAAACATCAAAAAAACTTTTAAATAGGAAAATTAAAATTATTGAAACTGATCCGGGCAATCCGAATATTAGGAGTGTTTCAAACAGGAGGGCAAAGAATCTGATAGACTGGGCTCCTGAATTTGACATTGAAGCAGGCCTATGTACTGTTAAACAGGCCTTGGAAGATTAAAGTATTCCGGATAATATGGAATAAAAAAGATAAGGGGTATTTTTGATATGGAAAATGAAGTTCCTGACAAATTGACTGAAGATATTAAAAAGAATCGTGAGAGACTACGCAAACTTAAACCCAGGGTTTATGCTAAAGTTATGGACTATCTCGAGGCGGAAAAAAATAGCAGTCAATTGACGATGTCCCTTATTGATTTTGCGTATAGTTTTGAATGTAACTTTCGCTGTCCTCACTGTTGTGCGGAAGCATTTGGTTATTCTAATAAACATATGTCTTTTGAAGGAATAAAACTGGTTGCCGATCAGGCTGACGAAATGGGTATTTTTGTAATTAACCTGATAGGGGGTGAGCCGCTGGTATGGGACCTGAGCAAAATAATCGACGCAATAGATTCCAGCCGTTTTCATATATCAATAACGACGAACGGATGGCTTCTTACCCCCGAGGTTGCAAATCAACTAGCCGAGTTGGGAGTCGATAAGGTGGGGGTCAGTATAGATAGTGGATTAAGAGAAGAACATGACAATTTTCGCTGTAAGGAAGGTTCTTTTAATAGAGCGGTGGGTGGGGTGCAAAATTCAATAGCTGCGGGTATCAGGACTTTGATAAGCGTAGTTGTGACGCATCAGAGTCTATACACTAAAGGATTCCATGCATTACTTAATCTATCAAAAGAACTGAACGTGGGGCTTGATATCCAGTGCGCGACTGTTTCCGGCGGCTGGCGCGGACGACTTGACGTTTTGATTGATGAAAAGGATGCGGAATATCTCGAAAAGTTGAGAGATGAATATCCACTTTTGAGAAGAGATGTATGGTCTACACCGGGTTCCGAGGGAGGCTGCCCGGCAATAACCAGGTCGGTTTACATTATTCCGTCAGGTGATGTTCTCCCGTGTTTGTTTATTCATGTTTCACTGGGTAATGTCTTAAAAGAACCATTAAAATATATTATAGACCGCGGTTTGAAAATTAGGGAGTTTAGTGAATTTACGAAATTGTGCCTGGCCGGAGAGGACCGCGGATTCATTGACAAGTATCTGGCGAAAACATTTGGTGTAAAAACACTGCCGTTGGGCTTTGGAGAAGTGTTTACTGATGTAAGATAAAAAGGGAGGTTCAATCATGGGAAAGAGTAAGATTGCAAAACCCGATCCTACAAAGTTTGGTTCAGGAACCAGTTTTGATCAGATTTTGTGGGGGAAGATTATAGATGTTATTGAAGAGAGCAAGATTGACACGAGAGAACTGCTTGAGAATTTCATACTCTTCTACCGGCGTGTTAACCTAGCCAAGTTTCTGACTCATATAGAGATTTTCAAGAAGACTGTGGGGATCCCGGGGTGCATTGTCGAATGCGGTGTTTTTAAAGGCGTGTCACTGCTGACTTTTGTGAAACTGGTTGAGATACTGTGCCCCGGCGATACTTTGAAACGTGTAATAGGGTTCGATACGTTTCAGGGTTTCCCCTCTATTGTGGATAAAGACGGTAATCCTGACACTAAAAGAGCTAAGTTTCAAGGGGGATGGAATGCGGAGGATTTTTTGCCTTTCCTCGAAAAGATTATCAGTATAACCCAGGAAGACTCGATGATACCCCGTTTCAAACGTGTAGAACTAGTGAAAGGGGACGCTTGTAAAACAATACCGGAATATGTGAAGAAGAACCCCGGCCTGCGCATATCGTTGCTGCACCTTGATATGGATATATACGAACCAACACTTGCAGCTCTAAAGCACCTCTATCCGCTTGTTGTTGCTGGAGGTGCTGTATTGCTTGACGAGTATGCTATGGACGGGTTCCCAGGCGAAAGCAAAGCATTTGATGAATACTTTGGGGATAAAAGGCCTGTGATGAAGAAATTTCCTTATATTTCTACGCCAGGCGGATATTTCATCAAAGAACACTAGCTGGGCATTTATGACGTTGAATGTTAATCGTTATTGGCTGCGGATTATTCGGGCAGTCCGGATGATACAATCAGCGAGAGTCTGATAGGGAGCGCTTGTTTAGCTTAAATAATTATGGACATAAAAGATTCACATACCTGTAACCTTTTGGGTCTTGAGCTTCTATCCGAGTATTATAAGGCCGATTACAATGAGTTGAAAGCGTATTATAAGGAACTTGCAGAAGACACAGAGTTTCTTAATGCTTTAAACGAAAGGATGGATGCCTCAAGGAAATTTTACGCCAAAGGCCTTTTTGGAAAAGGAAAAATCGATACTGTGGACTGGTTTGGAAATCAGAGGATTATTTTGTATGTTCTTTTACGTCTTCTGAAGCCCGAACTGGCTGTGGAGACAGGGTGTTTTTATGGCGGTACGACCGCTTTTATGCTCAACGCGATACGTAAAAACGGAAACGGCAGACTGGTTTCAATCGACCTGCCAGCAACTGTAATGGAAGAAAAGAACGTTCATCGCCATGAAAATGTGGGAAACAGCGAAAAATTGTACGGAAACCTGAAAACAGGCTTTATAATACCTGATTATCTGAAGGAACGCTGGGATTTAATAGAGGACGAAAGCATGAGAGCCATGCGGAAGATTAAAGAAACTTTCACTTTTTTTTCGCATGATAGTGAACACAGCAGGGATTATATGCGGGAAGAGCTTACTCTTGCAAAATCAATGATGCCTGTAAGCTCTACTCTTATAGCCGATGATATAGACTGGTCAAACGGTTTTCTGGAATTTTGTGTGAATAATAGATTATATCCGCTGTTTCTAACCGATAACGGTAAAAATGCTCTCAAAGTGAGGCTCGGACTAGTGAGATTGAATCATCAGTTTAATGGGAAAAAGGATGTGACGGGTTAAATGAGAACTCGTCTTAATAAAATAGTAGGTTTTTGGTGGACTCTGCTGAAAATAGAGGTATTGAATTGTTAAGGGATTCTGTGAACTCGAGGAAAGAGATACTCAACATTATTTACAGGGGAAACGCATCGCATATAGGAAGTTCCTTCTCTATTATCGAGATACTCAATTCGGTATACGGGTCTGTAGATATAGAGAAAATCAAAAAGCATGCAGATGACAGGGATAGGATAGTGGTAAGCAAAGGTCACTCCGCGGCGGCGGTTTACGTTGCAATGTCAAGGGTGGGGTTGATAAGCAGGGATGACCTTGAGACGTATCATGCGAACGGTTCGCTGCTTAGCGGTCATGTTAGTCACTTTGTTCCTTACGTAGAGCATTCTACTGGCGCCTTGGGGCATGGCTTGTCAGTCGCTACCGGAATATGCATCGGGCTTAAATCGAAGGGATACCGATCTGCAAGGACTTTTGTTATAGTTGGTGATGGAGAGCTTCACGAAGGGTCCAACTGGGAAGCAATTATGCTTGCAGGACATCTTAACCTTAATAACCTCTGTGTTTTGGTCGATAACAATAAGCTGGGAGGAATTGGGAAGACGTGCGAGTGCTGTTCGATAAATGCCAGTAAATCAATATTTGAGAGTTTCGGTTTTAAAACATTTGAAATTGGCGGACACGATGAGAAAGAGATACGCTCTGTTATAAACGAAACAAAAGATTCAGGGTGCCCAGTTGCCATTATCTGCCATACTGTGAAAGGAAAGGGCGTGTCTTTTATGGAAGGAAACAATGTCTGGCATTACAGACCTCCCGATGAAGAGTCGTTTAAGAAAATAGTCGCAGAGCTTAAGGGAGAGGAAGAATGAGAAACATATTTTTTAAAAACCTATATGAATGTATGAAGAAAGATGAGGAACTCTTTCTTGTTGTTGCAGATATGGGCCTTGGAATTGTAGAGCCTTTTCAGAAAGAGTTCCCCCAGAGGTACATTAATGTCGGTATTGCGGAACAGAATATGATAGGGATCTGTGCGGGTCTGTGTAACATGAAATTCAGACCTGTCGCCTATACCATATCGAACTTTCTCATCCAGCGTTGTTTCGAGCAGATAAGAAATGATGTATGTCTGCACAAGTATCCGGTGACGCTGGTTGGGGCTTCCACCGGCTTTGATAATGGCAAACTGGGCCCTACACACCAAGTCATAGACGACATAGGCTGTCTCAAAGCACTACCGGAGATAAATATATATTCTCCTTCGACAGTATCGGCCTCAGGTATGATTTTCGAGGAACTGATGAAGAATCAGGCTCCCGCCTATGTCAGGATCGGCAAGGGGTCTTTTGACCTGGATATTTCCGAGAAAACAGTCAACCACATGGCGGTTGAAAGCAAGAAGTCAGATATTCTTGTAATTACGCACGGAAACGTGCTTGAATACTGTGTGAACGCGGCGGGTGACAGTCCGGGATTCTCTATTTTTTGTATGAACAAAATTAAACCACTTGAAAGAGAAAAACTCGATGGGTTTTTCAGCAAATATCAGAAGATTGTTGTTGTGGAAGATCATCTCGTCGGATCGGGTTTATACAACAGCCTTTGCCAGTATCTAGTAGAGTCGGGTAATGTCAACAAAGTTATGCTGTTGTCAATTGCGCCTCCGAACAAATACGAAGAAAAGGTAGGAGATAGGGATTATTTTGCAGATAAGTATGGGCTGACATCTGAAAAAATTAGTAAGTTTATTTCGAATTTGAGAGGAGAATTAAACTAAACTGTGAAGATTAAAATAATGGCAGAAGAAGGTTCAAGGGAATTCGATATTTATAGTGAAGAAGGTTATAAATTGGTGGCAGAATTGTGGTTGAAGGCTGCTTGCCAACATAGAATTATGTATGAGCCGACGTGGTTAGGGATACCTATTATTCAATTCCCTAATGATATTGTCGCGATGCAAGAACTAATATGGAAAGTCAGGCCGGATGTTATTGTTGAGACCGGTGTAGCCCATGGCGGTTCTGCAATTCTTTACGCATCGATCCTTGAGCTCATTGGAAAAGGTAAAGTTGTTGGAATAGATGTTGAAATACGAAAATATAATAGAGTGGCTATTAATAGTCATCCTTTGTCGAAAAGAATACATTTGATAGAGGGCAGTTCTATAGATGCCAATATTGTTGAACAGGTAAAAAGTATGCTTAAAAAAGATGATAAGGTTCTTGTGACATTTGACTCCAATCATTCCTATAAGCATGTTTTGTCGGAGATGGAATTATACTCTGAATTGGTCTCTGAAGATAGTTATATGGTTGTTATGGATGGGGCTCAAGGGTTAGTTTGGGATATACCTGATGGTAAAAAAGAATGGAAAGAAGATAATCCGCTCTTAGCGATAGAGGAATTCTTGAAATGTCACCCGGAATGGAAAGAAGATCCTTATTATACTCGTTTGGGTATTACATCAAATCCAAAAGGCTTTTTAAAAAGAGGGTCTTCTCCCAATCGAGTGGGCGAAATTGGTCATTGAATGCGGTGAAAATCCTTTAGGGACAGGAGTTTCGAAGTTGGAATGGGCTCCGAAAAGTGGTATTGTTTTTCCATGGCACGATATCGAAGACTTTGGGATACATATCGCTTTCTTGGTTTCCGT
>SDBU01001943.1_pt1 | contig 28404 bp, 16 predicted proteins | sample 2277071 | NCBI WGS metagenome assembly SDBU01 (sample SAMN10397929, study PRJNA504765) | marine sediment metagenome | isolation source: marine sediment core GS08_GC12, 126 cmbsf | place: Arctic Ocean: Gakkel Ridge, Loki's castle | collected 2008 | reverse complement strand
TAATGCCGATAAAGATTTGGTATATCTGGATGATTATTGCCGCGCTCTTTGTGGTGGGTGAAATCTTCACGGCCGGATTTTTCCTTTTATGGTTTGGCATCGGTGCGGCCGTTGCCGGTGTGTTGGCCCTTTTTGGCCTGGGACACGTCTGGCAGTTGGGGGCTTTTGTACTCGTGTCAGGCATTTTATTTGTAGTTTCCCGGAAGTTTGCTGACAAGTTTACTAAAAAGCAGCCTCCAGGAATCGGTGCCGACCGGGTTATAGGTAAGGAAGGCACGGTGCTTGAAGAGATCGATAGCACCAAAAATATAGGTCGAGTCCGTCTGAAAAAAGAAGAATGGCGTGCGGACAGTGAGACCGGTGAAATCATTCCTGTGGGGAATCAAGTGGAAGTTATCAGGTTGGATGGAACCCATCTGGTCGTGAAAATAAAAAAAAAGGAGGAATAAAATGGAAATTTTACTTATCACATTAGCGGTTGTTATATTCATTATTGCGGGGACGGGATTAAAGATAGTCCGACCCTGGGAAAAAGGACTCATTGAGCGTCTGGGAAAGTACCAGAGAACGGTCGGAAGCGGTCTCACGCTCATCATTCCTTTTATGGAAAGAATCCTTAAGGTCGATATGCGGGAACAAGTGCACGATGTTCCCCCGCAGGGTGTGATCACCAAGGACAACGTTGTCGTCGAAGTGGATGCCGTTGTTTACTATGAGGTCACAGATCCGGTAAAAGTGAGCTACAACGTAGCGGATTTTTATATGGCGGTCACCAAACTGGCTCAAACCAATCTAAGAAATTTGATAGGAGACCTGGCCCTGGATGAGTCTCTTACATCGAGAGATGTGATCAACACACAGCTTCGCCAGATCCTCGATGATGCCACAGATAAATGGGGTGTCAAAGTCACTCGGGTGGAGCTCCAGAAGATCGAGCCTCCTGTGGATGTCACCGAGGCTATGCATCGTCAGATGAAGGCCGAGCGTGAAAGACGTGCCATGATCCTTGAAGCCGAGGGATTAAAAAAATCAGCCATTCTTAAGGCCGAGGGACAGGCCGAAGCGATTAAAAAAGTGGCCGATGCCGAAAAATATGAAAAATTGACCGTAGCCAAGGGTGAAGCCGAAGCTATAGAGACTGTTTACGGCGCCATTCACAACGGTAAACCGACAAATGATCTCATTGCCATCAAATACTTGGAGGCTCTCCAGAAAATGGCTGATGGAAAGGCCACAAAAATCTTCCTTCCCATTGAAGCGACAGGAGTGCTGGGCAGTATTGGCGGAATCGGAGAACTTTTTAAGGAGAAGAAGACTCCAGATACGGAAGATAAATAAGAGACGACTGAATCTCAAAAGTTATGGTCCTCCCTATTTGTCGAATCTCCACTTGAAAGTGTTTGTATAGAACTCCATGGTATTTTAAGAAAAAAACTTGCTGGTTGTGGGGGAGAATGATAAATTAAAGAAACAAACTATGGATTTCCATAAACTGTCTTTTCCTGAAGCTCCCCTTATTAAGGTCACACCTCCGGGCCCTAAATCTAAAGAGCTGCTTGATTTTCAATCTTTCAGTGAGGGTTCGGCCGTTTCTTATCCAAAAGGATTACCTATGGGACTCTCTCGGGCTAAGGGGGCGACAGTCGAAGATGTTGACGGAAACATCTATATTGATTTTTTTGGTGGAGCCGGTGTCATGAATGTCGGCCATTCCAATCCCGATGTCCTGGCTGCCGTATCCAAGCAACTTGACAGACTCACACACTCCCTTGATTTCCCTTCTCCACCCAGAGCTGATTTAGTCAAAGTCCTCTCGTCTCTCCTGCCGGACTCTCTGGGCAAGGTCTTTTTTTGTGGTCCCACGGGTTCGGATGCTGTAGAGGCTGCTGTCAAGCTGGCAAAATTTAACTCCCGGCGGACCACTTTGATTGCCTTTCAAGGCGGTTATCACGGGATGACAACTGGAGCCCTTTCGCTATCCAGTGGACGAGATTTTAAAGAACATTTCCTGCCCTTGCTTCCTGGAGTCCATTTTGTTCCCTATGCCTACTGTTACCGCTGTGTTTTTGGAAAAAATCCCGATACATGTGAAATCGATTGTGCCAAATATCTTGATTATATCCTTGATGATCCACATTCGGGTGTGGCAAAACCTGTGGCGGCTATCATCGAAGCCATACAAGGCGAGGGTGGCTCAATTGTGCCTCCCGATCGTTTTCTCCCGTCTATTAAAGATATCTGTATAAAACATGGTGTGCTTCTCATCGTCGATGAAATCCAGGCCGGGTTTTGCCGCACAGGGAAGATGTTTGCTTTTGAGCACTTTGGGATTGTTCCTGATATTATGACCATGAGCAAAGCTCTTGGCGGTGCAGGTTTTCCTATCTCGGGGATAGCCTATAGGAAAGAGCTAGATACCTGGCCACCCGGCAAACATATCGGCACCTTCCGCGGGAATGTTTTAGCTTTTGCTGCCGGCCAAGCGGCTTTGAGATTCATGTTGCAAAGGGACATTGCCGGCTATTCCCTAGGTCTTGGAGAAAAAATGCTGTCCTGGCTCAAGGAAATTGAGAAGGATTCGAAAATAATTGGCGAAGCCAGGGGAAAGGGATTAATGCTTGGGGTAGAACTCGTCAAAGATAAGGACACAAAAGAACCAGCCCCTGAATTAGCCAGTCAGGTGAGGACAACCTGTCATCAACATGGTCTTTTGGTAGAAATTGGAGGCCATTTTGCGAATGTGGTGCGTTTTCTTCCCCCCCTCGTGTTGACGGAGGACTTAGCCCTCAAGGGCATAGATATTTTTGAAGATGCAGTAAAGAAAGCTCAAGGATCACTCTAGCTCCCGAGACACATCGAGAGGACGAAGTAATCCTATTTTGAATAGCGCCAGGAAGTGAGGTCAGCACCCCGAGGAGCGGATTTAAGGATGCGTTCTACGATCTTCGGGGCGAACATCTGGTGGTACCGCAGGCGTGAAATGGCGTTTGGTTGGGTATGATCCCCGTTCCAGCAGTGTTCGGCGCGGTCGCCGTAGTCGATCACGCCATTATAGTATGGATTCACTGTGCTCTCGAGAAATTCCTCTGTCAGATAAACAGCATTATTCAAATAGTAATTGTCCATATCCCCGCAGTAGATGTGGATTTTGCCTTCGAGCTTAGGGCCTAGTGTTTTCCAGTCTCTCTCGAGGATATATCGAAGATCGTAGTTTTCTCGCCAGTATTCTGCAACTTCACTATCGATTTCGCCAGTCAACTTGTTCCAGATGGGTTTAGGGTATCCGTCCTGACCGACCGGCGAATAGACCGCCTGCCAGATGTCCCATTGATCACCTGATCGAGAGTTTGTCCCGATGACGAGCTCTCTATGATTCATGTCTTCCAGGGTGGTGTTTATTTGACCCAGATAATTCCTGCTGCCCGGACGTCTGGTATCTTTCCAGGGACTGTCCATGTAATAGGCATTTTTGTCTTCATAGATATTGACGAGCGTGTAAGCGCGGAAATCGATCGGATCCGGGCATGCAGCATAACAGCCGTTGTACTCGTCAGGGTAAAAAACTTGAACCGCTAAGGCTTCCCATCCCCCTGTAGATCCACCGTAGAGAAAGCGGGCCCAGCCTTCACCGATTCCACGAAATTTTTCTTCGATGTAGGGGATCAGTTCATATGTGATGGCATCGCCATAGGGGCCCACGTTGGCCGAATTGACTGCGTAAGAATCATCATAAAAGGGATTGGCGTGCTGAATCTCGATGATCAGAAAGCGGGGAAAATCCGGTCCTGTCCACTCCTGATAGAACTTGTAGGCTTGTTCCTGCACAGTCTTGTTATATCCCGGCCAATCGAACCTGTCGCTGTAGGTTGGCTCGAGATCCGGATCAGGAGGTGTTTCCCGAAAGCCGCTGAATGTGTGTGGGAAGTGTCCGTGGTTGATCACCAGTGGATAATGGGCTTCTGGGTGTGTGTCAAATCCTTCGGGAAGAAGAATGTGAGCGCCGAGAAACATGGGTCTTCCCCAGAATTCGGTCAGAAGTTTGCTCTGAATTTTAATATGTTTGATGTATTTTGTTTCCAATGGATCGGGAATGGGAGGGATTTCTTGATCGAGGACAATAGTGATCATTTTATCTTTCTGTGGATCAATTTTGACGTCTTGAGGAGTGCTGAAGAAGTTGCCCGGCTTTTGAACCCAGCGCTGGCCCTCCCCCTTGTCCATTGGAAGCTTGACAACATGTCCGTCCGAGCGGTGAAAGGTTTCGTACCTGTTTAAAAACGCTTGAATGGTGTAGGTGCCGGGAGGGATTTCGGAGATACGGGGCAGAGGATAGCCAAAAACACTCTCGTCAATGATGGTGGAATCACCGGATTTAAGACTATGAACATCGATTCCGAAGATGAGCTGGGTGTTGGGTCCATCGTTTATTTGGAAGCGCGGTTCCTGGCTGTTGTCGTTAGAGATCAAAAGAAGCATGCGCCCATCGAGAGGTTCTTGGCTAAGTGAATCGGCAAACGATAGGCTGAATCGTAATTTCTCAGACGTTTCCTTTCCCTCTTTTTGACAGGAATTCAAAAAGAAAACCGCTATAAATAGGGAAAAAAATAAGACTCCAGTTTTTTTAAAATTTTTTTTATGCATTCATTCCTCCAATCTTCCTCATTTAAGTGTTGTTTGCAGTGGTGTCACGGCCAGAGGTTTATATATCTGAGACCGTGTATCCTAAATCCGTGGCGGCTTTTATGGCTGTCTTTTCTTCAATCCGGTCATTAAGTCTCGAATAGCCGAGAAGCAGGCACCAGTCGGCTATGGCATTGATCACACGGGGGATTCCTTCCGAACTCTCCCAGATGAGACGGAGAGCATCGTAAGTGAATATTTTTCTTCTCCCCCCCGCGACATGCAGGCGGGAATTGATATATTTTTCTGTATCCACTTTCCCGAGTGTGTCTAAGTGATATTTCAGGACAATCCTCTGGTTGAGCTGTCTAAAGCTTTTGATCTTCTCTCGGAGTTCAGTCTGGCCGAAGAGGAGCAGCGTTATCAGGAAGCGGTCATTGAGCTGAAAGTTGAGAAGAAGGCGGACTTCTTCGAACGTGAGGGGATCCAGTATGGTTTGGGCCTCATCGATGATAATGATGGTGTGCTTGCCCGCATGGAGATTGGCGTAGAAATGATCACGGAGGGCTTCGAGGAGTTCATTTTTGCTCGGTGAGGCGGAGGTTTTTATGGAAAATTGAAAACAGATTTCCTTTAGCATTTCAGCGGGATTGAGCTGCGGGTTGGTCACGATGGCAAAATCAAATATCTCTTTTGGGAGAATCTCGAATATCAGACGGCTGATCACTGTTTTGCCGCATCCGTATTCTCCTGAGAGCATGCCGGCGCCTTTGTTTTCCTTGATGGCATAGATCATAAGCGCGGCGGCATCCAGGTGCTGCTCGGAGAGGTAGACGAAGCGCGGATCGGGAGTGTTCTGGAATGGTTTTTCTTTGAGTCCCCAGTACTTTTCGTACATATTAGTAACTAAATGAGTGATTATTTTAGTAAACAGAATTGTATGCCTATCCCTCCCCCCTGTCAACCTCCGGAAAATCGGGGCCTGGCCTTGATAATGTGAATAACTTTCACTTTTTTTTGGCCATTTCTTTTATAGCATTCCAATTCTTGCATTTTTACGGGGATAACTCTATCCTGAATCTGAACAACCTTTTATAAAGTCAAACAATCTATATATATGTACGTATATATAGTGAGACGTGCATAAAGATGAAGTGCCCGAAGTGCAAGACGGAAAACCCGGAATGGAGCAAGTACTGCGCCAACTGTGGGGAACAGCTCATCCCTACCGGTGAAGTCAATTCTTCCCCCACACGCACGCTATTTACTGTCTTTAAAGATCTTCCCATTGGCAGTACATTTGCTGACCGCTACCAGGTCATAGAAGAATTGGGCCTAGGCGGAATGGGACGGGTCTATAAAGTCCTCGATAAAACAGTCGATGAGAAAGTAGCCCTCAAGCTGCTCAATCCGGATATCGCCGCACAGGAACAGACGATCGAGCGTTTCCGGAACGAGTTGAAACTGGCCCGCAAGATCTCTCATAGGCATGTCTGCCGGATGTACGACCTGAGCGAAGCCGAAGGGATGCCCTTCATCACCATGGAATATATTTCCGGTGAGGACCTTAAAAGCTTGATCAAACGAGCAGGTCAGATTTCTGTCGGCAAGGCCATTAATCTTACTCAGCAGATCTTAGAAGGTCTGGTTGAAGCCCACCGTCTTGGAGTTATCCACCGCGATTTAAAGCCACAAAACATCATGGTTGATATGGATGGCAATGCCAAGATCACCGACTTCGGGATCGCCCGCTCCACAAAAACCAAAAGGCTCACTGGGCCAGGGATCATCATTGGTACCCCAGAATATATGTCTCCGGAGCAGGTCGAAGGAAAACCGGTCGATCAAAGGTCTGACCTCTATTCTCTAGGAATCATACTCTATGAACTGGTCACGGGGAAACTGCCGTTTGAGGGCGATACGCCCCTCAGTGTGGCCGTAAAACACAAGATTGAAGAACCGCGAGCTCCTCAGGAAATCAACGCTCTAATTCCCAAAGACCTTAATCGAGTTATTCTCAAATGTATGGCCAAAGACAAAAAGGAAAGATATCAAAGCGCGAAAGAGCTTCTCTCGGATTTAAAAAAGATTGAAGAAGGCGTGCCTACAACCCAAAAATTTAGCCCTGAAAAAAAGACACGGACTTCCAGGCAGCTCACACACAGCCTTGAGCCCAAAAAAATTCTAATGCCGGTCCTCACCGTTCTTGCAGCCGCAGTGCTGATATTTGCCTTTCTGAAAATCATTCCCAAGAGAAAGCATGTATCAAGAGGGGATGATAAACCCTCACTTGCTGTGATGTACTTTAAGAATAACACGGGAGACAAAAATCTCGACCATTGGCGGAAGGCTCTTTCCGATCTTTTAATCTCCGACCTCAGCCAGTCAAAATATCTCAGAGTTTTAAGTGGTGAAAGGCTCTACAACATCCTTGAGAAAATGAATCTGATAGAGGCCAACAGCTACTCTTCGGATGATTTAAAAGAAGTGGCCCAGCGAGGGGAGGTCGGAAATGTTTTGGTCGGACAATACGCTTTAGCTGGAGAAACATTCCGCATCTCCATCATGCTGCAGAATGCCCAAACGGGGGAGACTTTGGGTTCGAATTCTGTGCAGGGGGAAGGAGTGGAAAGCATCTTTGCCATGGTGGATGAACTGACGACCAAGATCAAATCAGGTTTTCAGCTAACCAGAGAAGAGATTGCGGGGGATATCGATGAGGCGGCCGATACACTCACGACCAGTTCTCCTAATGCTTACCGTTTTTACAGCGAGGGGATCAAGTTCTTTAACAAAGGGGATTATACCAACTCTATTGCCATGATGGAGATGGCCGTGGGTTTGGATTCCGAATTTGCTATGGCCTACCGAAACTTGTCTGTGGCCTATAAAAATCTGGGATACGGCTCCGAGGCCAAAAACCGGCTCCAGCTCGCCTATGACCTTGGTGAAAGTGTTTCCGAGAAAGAACGATTCCTCATTCAGGGGCAGTTTTTCGCTCAGTCAGAAGCGACTTACACGGATGCGATTGATGCCTATAGCAAACTCCTCGCCCTGTATCCGACGGATGAGATCGGCAGTGCCAATCTCGGAATGATCTATGTCGATTTAGAGGAATGGGACAAGGCCATAGAGGTTCTCGAAGTTAACCGGAGAGTCAAAGATGACTCCGTTCAGCCCTATATCACCCTTTCTGCGGCATATGCGGGCAAAGGTCAGCACAAAAGGGCCAACGAAGTGTTTGAGTCTTATATAAAAGAGGTGGCTGACAATGCGTCTATTCATTCGAGCCTTGCCCAAAATTATATCAGCCAGGGCGAGCTGGAACTTGCCGGGACTGAGGCCGAAAAAATCTTTACTCTGGATCCCTCGCATTTTCGGAATGCTATTTTGAAAGGTGACTTGGCTTTCTATCGAGGAGACTTGGATGTCGTGGAGAGTGAGTATCTTAAGCTCCTCGAGACGAAAGAGCCGTCTATCCATCATATGGGATTTATGCGGTTGGCCCTTTTCTATTTGATGCAGGGGAGATTCTCGGATGCTGAAGGCTATTTTCAGCAGGGTGTTGAGCTATCTGAAATGCTGGACGAGAAAGGGTTGCAGGCCTGGTATCATACAAATCTGGCCTATCTCTATATGCGCTCCAAGAAATTCACACTGGCTCTGGATGAATGTACAAAGGGTCTGGATAAGGCCGCAGAGGCCGAAGATCTCGAACGGCAGAGGCGTCTCCTGCACATGAAGGGGATCATAGAGGTGGCCAATAATTCACTGGACGAAGCGGAACAGACTGTAGGGGAACTTAAAAACTTGATCGATACTGGAATGAAAAAGAATGCAGGAAGGTACTATGCTCATCTGATGGGGAAAATCGAAGAAGCGAAAGGGAATTCTGCATTGGCTGTAAATTCTTTTGAAAAGGCTGTTTCCATGCTTTCTGCCGGTGAAAAGGATGTCGAATGGGGAGGACTGTTCCTCTATTCTCTAGCTTCTGCCTATCGAACGGCCGGAGATTTTGACAAGGCGCGCAAAGAGTATGAAAAGATTATCGATATGACAACAGGAAGGTTTTACTGCGGAGATTTGTTTGCATCGAGTTTATATTATCTGGGAATAGTTGAACTGGGAGTAGGGAACAACCGGCTTGCCCTGGATTACTTTAAACGTTATCTTGACCTCTTTGGGAATGCCGACCAGACGTTTCCTGAGATTTCCGATGCCCGGGATCAAATCAAATAGAAGGGAGTCAGCATGCCAAAAAAAGGACTTATTTTCTCTTCTAGTGCAAGCGGGGCTGCTGGCGCTCCAGAATAGCATTGACATTTCGCTGATCGAATTCATACCAATGTCCTAATATTGTAATTAAGATACGTATACGTATTTAAACCAAAAATGTAAGTTTGCTCTCCTCCCCCCTTCCCACTTTTTCGTAATGCTCTCTGTAGTTCAGCAGAGAGAGAAGGCTTTTACCTCTCTCTAATTGTGCTAGCACTTTTTCTTCTGTCAATTGGATCTGAGCAGCTGTGTAGAGAATGTCTTCAACTTCGCCTGGATTGATAACGACAACTCCGTCTGAATCTCCGAAGATAATGTCTCCCGGGAGAATCTGGACACCTCCGCAGATCACATCGATTTGGGTGGCAAATATCGTGGAAGCCGTTCCAGCCATGGGTGTGATGGATCGTGAATAAAAGGGGAACCGGAGTTTTCGGATTTTTGAAGAATCGCGGCAGGCACCGTCAACGACAATTCCAGTGAGCCCCTTTCTTTTGGCTTCATAGGAAAACAACTCTCCGGAGAGAGCGATCTTTTCACCGCCTCCGTCAATGATAAGAACATCGTTTTCCCGGGCTTCGTCGAGGGCCTTGATGACGGAAAGAAAATCGCCACGGCAGCGGACAGTGCTGGCCATTCCGATCATTTGGAGATTAGGTAAAAGAGGTCGGATTTCAGGATCCAATACTCTGAGATTTTTGTCGGCATCACATACACAGGCCGTATCCAACATTTGAAGTTTTGCTTTTATTGATTGAAAATCCATCATCCCTCCTTTTTTTGGGGCCAGGCCTGACAAACATGAATAACTTTCACACGAACAAGTAAGATCGTACTTAAAGTCATTCAACTTATCAAGGCCAGACTCGAAGTCCGATCCCAAGTACTTCCAAAAGTTATTCATGTTTGTCAGGCCTGGCCCCAAATCTTTGACTTAGGGGAGGGGGTGTGATAAGACAATTTTTCGAGGAAGGAGGAAACCGATGAAAAAAATAATTTATGTTTTATGTGTGTTTATTTTGGTATTTGCCGTTGTCCAAGTGCAGGCTCAGAGTTTTTCTGAGAAACTTGCAAAGATGGACAAGTATCCCGGGTATTTTACGTTTTACTGGGAAAAGAGTACCGGAAAAATTTGGCTTGAAATCGACAAGCCGGATGTTGAGTTTCTCTATGTCAATTCTCTGTCTGCAGGACTGGGATCCAACGACATCGGTCTAGACAGGAGCCAGTTGGGAGGCACTCAGATCGTTAAATTTATTCGTATCGGTCCAAAAGTCCTGCTTATCAGACCGAATTACTCCTTCCGTGCCAAGAGTGACAGTGCAGCCGAGAGAAAGGCGGTCGATGATGGCTTTGCCAGCTCAGTCATCTGGGGATTCCAGGTTGCCGATGAGACAGGAGGGCGTGTTTACGTGGATGCGACGACATTTTTTATGCAGGATGCCCATAATGTGATTGGTTCCTTAAGGAGACGCAACCAGGGCAACTACCGTCTCGATATGTCGCGATCTGCTATCTATTTGCCGAACATGAAAAATTTCCCCAAAAATACGGAAATAGAAGCGCTTTTGACGTTTACCAGTGAAAATCCCGGTGGTATGGTCAGAGGAGTTTCTCCGGATGCTGGAGCGATTACGGTCAGACAGCATCATTCCTTTATCGAGCTTCCGGATGACAACTACAAACCGCGAATGTTTGATCCACGTTCCAATTTTTCTGGGATCAGTTATATGGATTTTGCCGTGCCCATACAAGAACCAATCATGAGGAGATTTACAAATCGGCATAGGCTTTCCAAAAAAAATCCCGGCGCCAAAATCAGCGAACCTGTCGAGCCCATAGTTTACTATATTGACAACAGTGCCCCGGAACCCATCCGCTCCGCTCTTCAAGAGGGAGGAAGCTGGTGGAACCAGGCTTTTGAGGCCATCGGATACAAGGATGCATTCCAGGTCAAAATTCTCCCGGAGGGTGCGGATCCCATGGATATCCGCTACAACATGGTCAATTGGATCCACCGTTCGACGAGGGGCTGGTCCTACGGATCATCTGTCACAGATCCACGGACGGGAGAGATCATCAAGGGCCATGTGGCCTTAGGTTCGCAGCGTATCCGGCAGGATTTCTTGATTGCATCCGGTTTGATTGCCGAATATGAGGAGGGGAAAGACATTGATCCACAAATTCTGGAATTGGCTCTTGCGAGAGTCAGGCAGCTGTCCGCCCATGAAATCGGGCACACTCTTGGAATGGGCCACAACTATGCCGCCAGTGTCAATGACCGGGCTTCTGTCATGGATTATCCCCATCCGTTAATCAAGATTGCGAGCGACGGCACACTCGATCTTTCTGATGCGTATGATGTGGGCATCGGAAAATGGGATATAGTTTCCATCAATTTTGGATACCAGGATTTCCAGGAAGGTGTCGATGAGGAAAAAGAGCTGAGAGCGATTCTGGACAAGGCTTTTTCCTCCGGGCTTTATTTTCTAGCCGGGCAGGATGCCGGAGCGTCCAGTGCTCATCCTTTGGCGAATGTCTGGGATAATGGGAAAGATCCTGTTGATGAGCTCGAACGTGTGATGAAAATACGGGCCATTGCGCTCCGAACTTTTACGGAAAAAAGAATCCCGATTGGTGCGCCGATGGCCACACTGGAAGAGGTTCTCGTTCCTACTTATATGTTTCACAGATACCAGGTTGAAGCCGCCTCCAGTAAACTGGGCGGGCTGTATTACAATCACACTCTGCGTGGAGACACACAAAAATCTCCTTTCATCGTTCCGGCGGACGAACAGCGCCGGGCCCTTGATTCACTGCTCAAGACCATTTCACCCAAGTATCTGGCCATCGATGAAAAGCTGCTCAGCATAATTCCCCCTCGCCCTCCGGGATATAGGCAGAATCGAGAACTTTTCCCAGGATACACAGGATCCACCTTTGATCCGTTGGCCGCAGCCGAATCGGCCGCCAACCTTACTGTTGGATTAATCCTACAGCCCCAGAGAGCCTCAAGAATGGTGGACTATCATTCCCGCGATAAAAATATTCCTGGATTATCAGAAATGCTGGACCGGCTCATCCTAGCGACCTGGAAATCTCAAGAAAAGCAAGGAACCTTGGCAGAGATCCAGCGGGTAGTCAATAATGTGGTGATGCTCAATGTCATGAGGCTGGCCGTAGAAGAGAGCGCCATTCCACAGGCCAGAGCCATTGCGTTCCTCAAGCTCGAAGACTTGAAAAACTGGCTGATAAAAGATTACTATGCCGTTGATGATAAAGATCAAAAGGCTCATTTCTTTTATGCTGCCAGCCAGATCAAACTGTTTCTCGAAAATCCCAGCCAAATACAGCTTATACTTCCTCTCTCATCCCCTCCGGGTGCTCCTATTGGAATGTACAGCTATGACCACAGGGATTGAGGAGAAAAAAAATGTCGCATACCCGTCGTGATTTTTTAAAGATTGGGGGATTGTCCATAGCCGCCACTGGATTTACAAAAAATCTCTTCTCTTCGCCAAAGCAGCAGGCTCAATCCACATTGAAAAATATGGTCTCGGGAGTTGAGCCTCTCACTACTGCTGACTATGAAAACCGCATCATAAAAGCACAGAAGTTGATGGTCGAACATAAAATAGACGGGCTCTTTTTATCCGGGAGCCCTAACCTCAATTATTTTACCAATGTCCAGTGGGGCCGGAGTGAGAGGACGTTTGGAGCCGTGCTGAATCCAAAAGAAAGACCGATATGGATATGTCCGGCGTTCGAATCCGAGCGTGCTTCAGAACGCATCCCCAAAGAGGATGGAATCCGCACCTGGGATGAACATGAGAGCCCCTTTAAGCTTATGGGAGATATTCTCAAAGACCTCGGTTCCCCGAATGGACGTCTGGCCTTTGGACCTACTATTCGCAGTTTTGTGCATTACGGGGTGAAGAAGGACGCTCCCAACCTGGAAATAGTCGACGGGGCCGTCATTACCGAGGGCTGCCGGAGCATCAAAACTACCAAGGAAGTCGCCTATATGGACCTTGCCAACAGGATAACAAAACTGGCTTTCCAAGAAGGCTTCAAGAAATTGCAAGAAGGCATGACAACACGCGCCCTAGGCGCAAGCATCAGCAATGCCCACAGACAGCTGGGCGCTAGAGGAAGCGGAGGCCCCCAGTTTGGTCCCAATTCGGCCTTTCCGCATGGATCCTCCGTTTCCAGGGACCTTCATGACGGAGATATCATCATGGTGGATGGCGGATGCAGTATCGAGGGATTCCAGTCCGATGTCACGCGCACTATTGTCTTCGGGCAGCCTACTGATAAGCAGAGGAAGGTGTGGGATATTGTAAGGAAAGCGCAGTCCGAAGCCCTTAAGGCTGTCCGTCCAGGAGCTGCCTGTGAGGACATCGACCGGGCGGCCCGGAAGGTTGTCGAGGATGCAGGTTTTGGTCCGGACTATAGATACTTCGGTCACAGAGTCGGCCACGGCATCGGTATGCAGGGCCACGAATATCCCTATCTTGTCCGGGGCAATACACTCAAACTTCAACCCGGTATGACTTTCAGTGATGAACCGGGGATTTACATCTATGGGGAGTTTGGTGTCCGTATCGAGGACTGCTTTGTTGTCACGGAAGACGGTAGTCTTATTTTGGGCGGGATGGAGTCTGTTGCTATCGATTCACCTTTTTCGTAATCGTTACATTTTTTGATAAGAATCTTTTTATAGGAGGCCGTTATGTCGAAAATAACTTTTAAACGAATCCTTGCGATTTTTATTTTTACATTTTTTGCCTGTGCCGTTTTGGTGTCCTTTGCTCAAGACCTTGGACTAACGGATGCTCAAGACAGTTTTAACATACTTCCGGAAAGGAAGCGGGCAGAGGTTATGAACGAGTGGCTCAAATGGAGGTTGGATCACATCATCCCTGAGGTGATGCGAAGGGAAGGGATAGATATGTGGCTTGTCATCAACCGCGAATACAATGAGGATCCGGTCTATTTAAGCATGCTGCCCGAGCCCACGATGGCGGCCCGTCGTACGTCCATTCTTATTTTCCATGACCAGGGTTCCGACAAAGGAGTACAGCGTCTTTCCGGAAGTTATTACGGTGCCAGGGATTGGTACACGGGAACTTGGGTGGACAAGACAAAAAAACAGTTTGAAAGCCTTGCCGAGGTCATCAAAAAACTCAATCCCAAGAAGATCGGAATCAATACGTCCAAAGACTGGGCTTTTGGAGATGGATTGTCTGCCAGTCTGAAGACAAAACTGGAAAAAGCACTGGGGCCCGATCTCTCCTCTCGCTTTGTTTCAGCGGAAAACCTCTGCATCGGATGGCTCGAGACACGCAGCCCCCAGGAATTGAGCGTATACCGGCATATTGCGGGCATTGCCCATGATATCATTTCCGAATTTTATTCTAACAGGGTCATCACTCCGGGGATCACATCAACGGAGGATGTAGTTTGGTGGATCAGGGAGAAAGTGACAGATCTCGGTCTTGAAACCTGGTTTCAGCCTTCTATTTCCATTCAGAGATCTAAAAAAGATGCGGCCATGTATAAAGACAACCCAAGAATCATACAGAGGGGCGACGTCCTCCACTGTGATGTGGGCATCGTCTACTTAGGTCTGTGTACGGATATGCAGCTGCAGGCCTATGTGTGTAGGATTGGAGAGGCTGATGCTCCTGCCGGTTTGAAAGAGGCTCTGCGCCGGACAATAGAGGTGGGAACTATATTCCGGAATGAATTTAAGACAGGAAGATCAGGAAATGCCATCGTTCAATCCGCAATGGACAAAGCCGCGGCCAAGGGGCTGCGGCCTCTCATCTACTCCCATCCCATTGGCACTCACGGCCATGCGGCAGGGCCTCCCATGGATGCCAGACCTTTAGGGAGAGCTCCGGAAGGGAGTGAGGCCAGGGGTGAGTATCTCCTTTATCTCAACACGTGCTACGCCATCGAATACAGCTGTACAACAAGCGTCCCTGAATGGGCCGGCCAAGATGTTCGTATTGGATTTGAGGAGACGGGAGTTTATACACAAGACGGCTGCAACTTTGTCGATGGTTCTCAAAAAAAATATTTTCTCATAAAATGAAGGAACCCTCGAATCCTTGAATCCTTTTTTATGACTTATTCACAATACGGAGGTATCATGAAAAACAAAAAACACTTCTTAGTCCTGTCACTCCTTACCTGCCTTCTGATTTTTGGAGCCGGCATGGAGATATTGGGACAGGATTCTTTTAACAAAGAGCTTTTGAAGTCCTTTGAGTATAGGGCTCTCGGTCCAGCCAGGCAGGGAGCGCGTATCCTTACTGTTGCGGCACATGAATCCGATCCGTTTACATTTTATCTGGCGGTGGCTTCCGGAGGTGTTTGGAAAACGGTCAATAACGGAACGACGTTTACGCCGGTCTTTGATGATGCGGGACGGCTGACCTTCGGGGCTCTGGCCATGGCCCCTTCCGATCCAAATGTTCTCTGGGTTGGCACAGGAGATGCGGCTTCCGGACGCATAACAATCATAGGAGACGGAGTGTATAAATCGACCGATGCCGGTAAAACCTGGACACACATGGGCCTCAAAGAGACACGGCATATCGGCCGGATTGCTATCCATCCCAAGAATCCGGATATCGTCTATGTAGCGGCTTTGGGCTTCCACTTTTCTTTTAATGAAGAGCGGGGCCTCTACAAGACTACGGATGGCGGAAAAACATGGGAAAAATCTCTCTATATAAACGAAAAGGTCGGGGTTGTCGAAGTCGTCATCGATCCCCGTGATCCTGACACGGTCTATGCCTCCACTTATGACAAATGGCGTGTGCCCTGGCACTTTGAAGAAGCCGGCCCGGAGACCGGAATATACAAATCTACGGACGGCGGTTTGACATGGAAGAGATTAGGAGGCGGTCTGCCTGAAGGAAAGCTTGGACGGTCCGGACTGGCCATTTATCCCAAAAATCCGAATATTCTCTATGCCACCATCGACAACTTCAACCCGCGGCCTCCCACTGAGGTGGAGATCAAGCAGGCAGAACAGCGCAACCGGGAGCCTCAGGAAAGACGGATCGGAGGGGAAGTCTATCGTACTGAAAATGGTGGTGAATCCTGGACAAAGATGAGTCCGGACAACATGTCCATCGGTGGCGGAAAGTGGTACGGTCAGATCATTATCGATCCCAACGACGACAAGGTCATCTATGTGCCCAGTACTCCGCTTTTAAGATCGACGGACGGCGGAAAAACCTGGGGTGAGGGACGAGGCCCGGCCAACAATGCGCAGGGTGTTCATGTTGACCACCACACGGTCTGGATCAATCCAAAAAATTCGAAACACGTCATTTTGGGAAATGATGGCGGTTTGGCTATAACCTATGACTGGGGAAAAACCTGGGATGTCTTCGAAAATATCCCTGCGGCCCAATTTTATTCTATTGGTGTGGATATGGATGAGCCTTACAACATCTACGGCGGCACTCAGGATACGGGATCCGTGAAAATCCCGAGTAACGGCAGGTCAGGGCAGGTCACGGTGGATGATTGGGCGTCTGTGGGAGGCGGGGATGGTATGTTTAACCAACCCGATCCCAACAACAGCCGATGGTTGTATAACGACTCACAGTTTGGGGCCATCCAGCGGCTTGATCAAAAGACCGGAGTGAGCGCTCGAATCCGACCCAGACGTGGACAGGATGAACCACCGCTCCGGTTCAACTGGAACACCCCCATCCACATTTCTCCCCATAACAGCCGGATCATCTATATAGGAAGCCAGGTCCTTCACCGCTCGCTCAACCGCGGCGACAGCTGGCAGGAGATCAGCCCGGATTTGACGACGGACGATCCGGAAAAACTCAAAGGAAATATCGAGCACTGCAACATCACTTCCATCTCGGAATCGCCCGTCAGTGCCGGCATCATCTGGGTTGGTACGGACGATGGAAATGTCCAGGTCACTCAAGACGGCGGGGCCCACTGGACAAATAGGGCTGAGAATTTGAAAAAGGCGGGAGCACCCAGGGACTACTACGTCAGCCGGGTGTTTGCCTCCAATTTTAATGAGGGATCGGCCTATGCCGTAAAAACCGGATTCCAGAGAGACAATTTTGAACCACTTGTCTTTAAAACCGATGATTTCGGCGGCACTTGGACATCGATTTCTTCAAACCTCCCACAGGAAATTATCTATGTCATCGTTGAGGACAGGAAAAATCCAGAGCTGCTTTTTGTGGGAACAGACATAGGAGTCTTTGTCACTTTAAATGGAGGAAAGGCGTGGCACAGTTTCAAAAATAACATGCCCGTCAATCCCGTGCATGACCTCCTCATTCACTCCCGGGAAAACGATCTGGTAGTGGGGTCCTATGGTCGAGGATTCTATGTTACAGATATTTCCCCTCTCCAGGAATTTAGTGATGAAGTTTTGAATAAGGATATCCATCTCTTTAAGATCGAGCCGAAGATCCAGTGGACTTCCCGGTTTGGAGGGCGGCATTCCGGGCAGAGACAATTCCGCGCACCCAATGAGCCCTCTGGAATTGTTATCTATTATTATCTGAAAAACGAAAAAAATGACATTGTGGAAGTGAAAATTATTGATCCTTTGGGAAAAGAAATCAGTTCTATTGAAGGGAACAATAAAGCCGGTCTCCATAAAGTCGTCTGGGATATGCGCAGTGGTTCCGGAGGCAATCAGGCCGGACAGACAAGATTCCGAAGAAGCCCTATGGAGCCTCCGGGAAAATATGTCGTTGTTCTACAAATCGGGGAGATTAAACTGACTCAGATAGCTCATATTAGGAAGATGCCGGGAAACTGATCACCAAGGGATGATCAGGATGGTGAAGAAATTATGACATCTACGGTTAATGAGGTGAAAATAAATACAGGGCTTGAAGATTCTCTATTTAAAAAGTAATTGAGAAATTGTTACGAACCTTGGAAAATATATCTTAAACTTGGAGGTGTGATCGATGAAAACTATAAAAAATTTTTACAGCAGGTATTTTTTCTTTGGATTTGTGTTTGTCTGGGTTCTTATCTTTTTAGGAAGTTTCTGCACAACTGAAAAGAGAGCGGAGGACATGCCCTTACCCCCCATAGCTGAGAAAATTCCTAAAGAGCTGACAATCCATGGAGATACCCGTGTGGATAACTATTACTGGCTTAATGAAAGGGAAAATCCCAAAGTTGTTGCTTATCTTGAGGCGGAAAATGCCTACAAAGATGCTGTTTTGAAACATACTGCTGAGTTTCAAGAAAATCTTTTTGATGAGATGGTCGGAAGGATCAAACAAACGGATATGTCTGTTCCCTATAAAACACGGGATTTTTTCTACTATACGCGCTATGAAGAGGGGAGAGAGTATCCCGTCTACTGTAGAAAGAGGGGGAGCCTGGGGGCGGATGAAGAAGTTCTTTTGAATGTGAACGAAATGGCAGAAGGCTTCGATTTTTTCCAGATTAGCGGTCTGACAGTAAGTTCAAACAACGAGATGATCTCCTACGGTGTCGATACGGTCAGCCGGAGAAAGTACACCATTCATTTCAAAAATCTGAAAACGGGTGAGATATATAAGGATGAGCTTCCCAACACAACGGGTCGAGCAGCCTGGGCCAATGATAACCGGACTGTCTTTTATACCATCAAGGAAGAATCTCTTCGTCCTTTTAAAATCAAAAAACACGTTTTGGGAACGGACATATCCCAGGATAAGGAAATCTTCAATGAAAAAGATGTAACATTCGAATGTTATGTATTTACATCAAAGTCTCAAAAATACATCATCATTGGATCCGTCCATACGCTCTCAAGTGAATATCTCTTCCTCGATGCCGATTTGCCGGATGGAACATTCCAGATCCTCCAACCTAGAGAGAGAGGTCTAGAGTACAGCGTGGAGCATTTTCAGGATAAATTCTACATCCGGACGAACGACCAGGCCCAGAATTTCAGGCTGATGGAAACGCCGGTGGGGAAAACCGGGAAGGAATACTGGTCCGAAGTTATCCCTCACCAGGAAAGCGTCCTGCTTGAAGGATTTGAAGTTTTCAATGATTTTCTTGCTGTCCAAGAACGGAAGGATGGACTCACTCAACTCCGCATTATTCGGTGGGACGATGCATCAGAACACCATCTTGATTTTGGGGAAGCGACATATTCGGCCGGTATCTCCATGAATCCTGAATTCGATTCCAACCTCCTCCGCTTCAGCTATTCTTCTCTGACTACACCCCGCTCCACTTTCGACTACAATATGAACACGCGCGAAAAAACACTCCTCAAACAGCAGGAGGTCCTCGGCGATTTTGATCCGCAAAATTATCAAACAGAGAGATTATTCGCCACAGCAAAAGACGGGATTAAAGTTCCCATTTCGCTCGTCTATAGAAAAGGCCTTGAAAAAAATGGGAAAAATCCTCTGTTTCTTTATGGGTACGGTTCTTACGGTGCAACCATGAGCGCCTCGTTCAGTTCTATCATGTTGAGCCTTCTCGACCGGGGTTTTGTGTATGCCATCGCTCATATCAGAGGGGGTCAGGAAATGGGACGGTGGTGGTATGAAGATGGCAAGCTTTTGAAAAAGAAGAATACTTTTACCGATTTTATTGCCTGTGCTGAACATCTTATTGCTGAAAAATTCACCTCTTCAGATAAACTTTTTGCCAATGGTGCAAGTGCGGGAGGCCTGCTTATGGGCGCCGTGGTGAATATGCGGCCCGATCTTTTTAAGGGCATTATCGCTGGAGTGCCTTACGTGGATGTGATCACGACCATGCTTGATCCCTCTATCCCTCTCACGACGAGTGAGTTTGATGAATGGGGGAATCCTCAAAACAAAGAACACTACGATTATATGCTGTCCTACTCTCCATATGACCAGGTTGAGGCCAAATATTATCCGGCCATGCTGATCACAACAGGCTATATGGATTCTCAGGTTCAATATTGGGAACCGGCTAAGTGGGTGGCCAAACTCAGAGCTCTAAAAACAGATGACAATATTCTACTTTTCCACATCAACATGGGAGCCGGGCATGGCGGTTTGTCCGGGCGATTCCGCCAGTATAGGGAAACGGCCTTGGAATTTGCCTTTATATTTGACCTGCTCGGTATTACGGAATAGAGGGGAAGAAACCTAGCTCCGTGTCATGCTATTTCTCCTTCGTCTTTGTATGAAAAAATTATAGATGGTTCTCTTCCATTTTGTGTGGAAAATACACTGAAATGGCCTCGCTACTATTCAGATTTTTAACGCCATTCCCTCACCTCCCTCTTCGGCGGCCCCGGAACTCCGCAGATTTACTCTCTTCATTACATAGAGGTTATCAAGAAGACGCGTACCATTTTCCCTTTTAAATTCCGTGCTCAAACATTCGTGACCGACCGGCAGGGCCGGTTTCCCTTGATGTCGGCTCGAGAAGGCTAAATCTTCAATATTCGCTCAACCATTCCGTGTATTTACCCACACAAAATGGAAGAGAACCACCAGAATTTATTTTAAATTCGGACCCGTGACCCGTTACCAGTGTTCTGCCTCCATCACTTACGAATGTGGATGGACACGGAGACATACGACGTCCATCCGAATCAACTAAAGGTGCTATGCAAGGGACTCATCCCTATTTCTGTGATTTCTAATCATTTCCCAGAACTCGTTCTTGAATCTTGAAGATGCCGGCGCAATTGACCTAAACATTTGACAAACAATTCGGCCCTATAATAATGTTAAGGTTTTCAAGGACCGTGTTTTTAAATACAACATAGGAGAAGGATATTAGATGAGAAAAAATTTTAAAATCCAAATCACCTTCTTTATGATTTTCATGGTCATTTTTCTTGTCCACTCCTGCAAAAAACTCGGAAAAAATTCGGGTGAAATGGAGAGTGACTCCTCCTCTCTTTCTCCTGTTGAAGAGCTTGGAAAAAAACTATTTTTTGACGCCAATCTCTCAAGTCCACCCGGCCAACCTTGCTCTTTCTGTCACGGACCTGAGGTTGGTTTTACTGGCCCGGTGGAAGATATCAACAGAAAGAGTGCTGTCTATGAGGGGGCATTAGAGGGCCGTTTTGGAAACCGGAAGCCGCCGACTGCCGCTTATGCCGGAGACAGTCCTGTGCTTCATATCGATGAGGAAGGAAATTTTGTTGGCGGGATGTTTTGGGATGGAAGGGCAACGGGAGATCAATTAGGAGATCCTCTCACAGAACAAGCCATGGGTCCATTTCTCAACCCTCTTGAGATGAATGCCGCCAATAAAAAAGAAGTTATCACAAAAGTGAAAAATTCGGATTATGCAGAGTTGTTTGAAAAATTATGGGGAGCCGGATCGCTCGACAATGAAGTGGATATCGATGGAACGTATGAAAAAATTGCACGGTCCATCGCGGCTTATGAGCGGTCGGCCGAAGTGAGTCCTTTCAGCTCCAAGTTTGATGAATTTTGGAGCCGTGCACGAAGAAAGGAGCTGGATGTGGCTGATATCGATGAAGACAATTGGCAGGACTTCCAAGACCTCGGTCTGGATAGTGCTGAACTAGAAGGATTCATACTGTTTGCCACTAAAGGAAAGTGTGCGGAATGCCATGTTCTCACATCCGTGAAAGGGAGGCCTCCTCTGTTTACTGATTTCACTTATGATAATCTGGGTGTTCCCAAGAATCCCGATCTTCCATTCTACAACATGGCCAGTGAATGGAATGCCGATGGTGCCGAGTGGGTCGATAAAGGACTCGGAGGCTTCCTTGAAGGAAAAGGGACAGAAAAATATGCAAGGTATGCGGCGGATAATTATGGGAAACACAAGGTGCCCACGCTGCGCAATGTGGATTTGAGGTCATGGGAGGATTTTACCAAGGCCTTTATGCACAACGGTTTCTTCAAGACCTTAAAGGACGTCGTCCATTTCTATAACACACGGGACCTGGCTGATGAGGAATGGCCGCCTCCGGAAATTGAGGCCAATGTCAACACTGAAGAGCTTGGAGATCTGGGTTTGACTCCTGAAGAAGAGGCCGCCATCGTCCTCTTCATGAAAACACTTTCCGACCGGCAGTAAAAGGACATGCCAAAAAAGTTATTTTTAGTATTTATTTTGTGCCTTTCGGTCTTGTCTTTACTCTGCTTGCCCCCAGGCACGGGGGAGAAAAAAACCCGGCTCATTCTGGCTACAGCTACGACTGGAGGCACGTATTATCCTGTGGGTGTGGCTATCGCTACTTTGACCTCCACTCACCTGGAAGATTCTGATAATATTTTGATGACGGCGATTTCCTCTGCGGGATCAGGAGAAAACATCCAGCTGCTCAAAAATAAAGAAGCCGATCTGGCTATTATCCAGAGTCTGTATGGTGAGATGGCCAGACAGGGAAAAGGCCGGTATGAAGACGATCCTCAGCCATTCCTGAGGTCGATCTCTGTTCTTTGGGAAAATGTAGAACATTTTGTCATCCTGGAAAAATTTGTCGATTCCGGTGATATGTCCGATTTAAAAAACATTCGGAAAAAAAATTTTTCAATCGGCAGACGGGGATCCGGAACGGAGATTTCCGGAAGAGAAATCTTAAAATCTTTGGGCTATTTTCCGGAGAAGGACTTCAGGCTTTCATTCCTGGGATATGCCTCCTCGGCCAATGCCCTGCAAAACGGGAGGATTGTCGGGATGAACATTCCCGCCGGTCCACCGGCAAGTGCGATCACCCAGGCCTATGCGGCCATTGGCGCAAAAAAACTCCGAATCTTAGAGTTTACCGAAAACCAGGTAAAAGCCGTCAATTTAGTCTTTCCTGTCTGGAAGCGTTTTATGATTCCTCCGGACACGTATCCCGGACAAAAAAAAGTCATACAGACCATATCTCAACCCAATCTTCTGGTCACTCATCAGGATCTGCCGGAGGATGTTGTCTACAAGATTGTCAAAACGATGTATGAAAACCTGGACTATCTGAAAAAAATTCATCAAGCGACTCGGGTGATGTCGCTGGATTCAGCTGTCAACGGCCTGGCTATACCCCTGCATCCCGGAGCCGTCCGGTATTATGAAGAGAAGGGGCTCTTTATTCCATCGAAGTTAAAGTAAGATCATTCAGACATGCTCGCTGAAAAGAATCCCAAGACGCAAAAAATGCTGACCTGGTTTGCCGCCGGAGTGGCTCTTTTCCATATCTGGGCCAACACGTTTGGGAATGTGAATGACCTGTGGAGGAATGCTCTCCATTTGGGTCTTCTTGGGTTTTTGGGATATTTCACCTATTCCTGGTCTAAAAAAAAGGCGTCTTCAAAAGTCTTGATACGTATCGATATTATTCTTGGAAGCCTTCTTCTTGCGTCCTCAGTGTATCTCATTTTTTTTGAGAACGCTCTGCATAGACGGAATGAAGTTCCAGTGCTAACCGACCTACTGTTCGCCGGCATAGTCATTCTTTTAGCCCTGGAATTGACACGCCGGACCTCAGGCATTGTTATCCCGATTCTGGCTGTTATTCTTTTGGCCTATGTCTTATGGTGGGGCCAGTTTGTCGGAGGAATTTTCGGACTGAGGAATATGAGTCTCTCCAGGGTTCTCTACCGGATGTACTTTACCGATGAAGGTCTTTTCGGGATGATCGCGACCATTTCATCAACCTATGTCTTTATGTTCATTCTATTTGCCGCTTTTTTGCTGAAATCCGGTGCAGGGGATTTTATCATCCGGATTTCACGGAGTATGACCCGCAGAATTGCTGGCGGTCCGGGACTTGTGGCTGTAGTGGCCTCGGGATTTATGGGTACTATCTCCGGGAGTGCCGTGGCCAATACTGTTTCGACGGGTGCCATCACAATTCCCGTTATGAAAAAAGCCGGTTTTTCTCCCAAGTTTGCCGCAGCCATCGAGACCGCCTCTTCTACAGGAGGACAGCTGATGCCTCCGATTATGGGCGCCGGAGCATTTATAATGGCCCAGTGGACCCAGATCCCCTATATCACCATAATCGCGGCGGCTCTTCTGCCGGCGCTGCTGTACTTTGCTTCCGTAATGTTTTCTGTTTCACTCGAAGTCAAAAAGCAGGGGATTCGACCGCCGGATGTAAAGGATTTTGAACCTGTTGGCAGGATTCTCAGGGAGGGCGCCCACTTTCTTATCCCGATTTCTGTCCTGATTACACTTTTAATCGTTGGTTTTACACCCACTTATGTGGCCGGTATCTCCATCATAGCGGTCGTGGCTTCCTCCTGGCTTAAGCGAGAGAACCGCATGGGTCTTCGGGATATCCTTGAAGCTCTTGCCACAGGAACAAAAAACATGATGGCCGTGGGTATTCTTCTGGTTACAGTAGGAATAATTGTGGGAACCATCAATATGACGGGCATTTCTATTTCATTCTCTCAGCTGGTCGTCCAATGGTCGGGATCGAGTCTTTTGCTTGCTCTTCTGCTCATCACGATAGCCTCACTGTTTTTGGGAATGGGACTTCCTGTAACGGCGGCCTATGTGATGATGGCTATATTGACTGTACCGGCCCTGACTGAAATGGGAGTCAGTTTGCTGGCCGCACACATGATTATATTTTGGCTGTCCCAGGATTCCAATGTCACACCCCCGGTTTGTCTGGCGGCTTTTGCGGCCTCATCCATTGCCGGATCACGACCCATGGCGACAGGATTGGCCTCGTGGAAGCTGGCTAAAGGCCTTTACATCCTTCCGGTTTTGTTTGCCTATACGGGTCTGATCAGCGGAACATGGGGAGAAAGATTCATCGTCTTTGGCTTTGCTCTATTTGGTCTTTTTGCTTTAGCTGTGTTTACGACAAGGTATTTTTTCCGTCCCCTCAGCCTTGTCGAGTGGATCCTCCTTATCCCCTGTGCGCACTTCCTTTTCTGGCCGAAACCCATATGGATCAATTTTACAGGACTGGCTCTTTTCGCCGGAATTGGATTCTATAATAAATATTCGAAAAACAATCTTCCACCTCACTCATAGGCATAGACCGGTTTTATTTTTTGGTTCTTCTCCCGATTAGTTGATGCAATCTATACAAAGGATTCGAGGATTCGAGGGTTCAAGGATTCAAGTGTTTTTTTAACGATTTAATTTATCAATCTTAATATAACCCAGGTCCCCAGATAAAAATATCTGAATTTCCATATCACTCTTTGACTCTTAGTTCTTAAAAATTCTTAAACAAGTCACTCGACCCCTTGAATCCCTGACCCCTTGACCCCTAGAATCCTAATTATCCATATGTAATAACATCAGATTAATCATTGTCAATTCTTGAAGGATTTCAGGAATTGACAGAGGGGAGAAGAATGACAATAATGGAAGGACCTTAAAAGAAGGAGTAAAGCCATGAAAAAACTTTTCCAGAAAAAGAATTGGACTCGGTTAGTCCTTATAACATTCCTTGCTTTGTTCCCCGTTCTTCTTCTCCTGTCGTCCCAGCCCTCAAATACAAATGTTGAGGCGTGGGAAGATTGGGAGGACGGATGCACGAGTATTTTGGTGGGAAAATTGGCGAGTACGGACGGTTCGGTGATGACGGCCCACACCTGTGACGGCAACTACAGGACCTGGGTGAAGATGGAACCGCATTTGAAACACTCAAAAACAGAAAAAGCTAAAATTTACCACGGACTTCTGCACAATGAATTTTCCGGAGATATGCGGCAGGTCACCCTTGCCGGAGAGATTCCTCAAGTTGAGGAGACCTATGCTTTTTTAAATACGGCATACCCCTGTATGAATGAAAAACAGCTGGCCATTGGAGAGACGACCATTGGTGGACGCAGAGATCTGCGCAATACCGAAGGCCTGTTTCTTATCGAGGAACTCGAGCGTCTGGCTTTAGAGAGATGTGATAATGCCCGTGATGCCATCCGACTCATCGGCAAACTGGTCAAAGAATACGGATATTGTGATTCAGGGGAATGCATTACGATTGCCGATCCGAAAGAAGTCTGGCACTTTGAAATATTCGGTGCCGGCCCACTGGAGATCGGTGCGGTATGGGCTGCGGTCCGAATCCCTGACGACCATGTCGGCGTTTCGGCCAACATTCCCAGAATCAGTGAGCTTGACCTTGATGATTCAGACAATTATATGGCCTCTGAAAATGTCTACAGTTTAGCGGAAGAGATGGGATGGTGGGATCCCAACAGTGGTGAAACGTTTAAATTCTGGAAAGCTTACAGCGGCCGTAGACCCTTCTCGACAAGAGAATTTTTCATCCTCAGCAATATGGCCCCTTCGCTCAATCTCGATTTTGATGCTGAAGAGCTTCCTTTTTCTGTCAAACCCGACAAGAAAGTGTCTGTCCGTGATCTTTTTGCCTACTACCGGCAGACTTATGAGGGAACGGATCTGGACGTGACCAAGAATCTTATGATTAAAGCCCGTCGAGGAGAGGATCTTGTTTTGAGTCCTGTGGCCAGTCCCTGGATGAGCAGCGATTTAGTAACTCTTTTGAATACCCTGAAAGCGGATTCCGTTAAACGTCAGCGGCAGATCGCCATTATGCGCTGTGCCTACTCCGAAGTTCTCCAGTGCCGAGACTGGCTGCCTGATGAAGTGGGCGGCATCGCATGGTTTTCCTTCGACAACCCGGGTCAAAGTCCCAGGATTCCGATTTTTGCCGGAGTGACCGAGCTTCTGCCCAGCTTTGAAATTTGCGGTCAGCACAAATTCCGCACGGATTCAGCCAGCTGGTACTTCCGTAGGGCCAACCGTTTGGCCACTGTCCGGTGGGGCGCCACAAGAGACATAATTTCAAAGGCCGTTCAGGAATTTGAGGACAGAGCGTTTGCAGAACTCCCTGATCTCGAAAAGAAGGCGCTAGAGCTGTACAAAGATAATCCCGAAGAACTTAAGAGATATTTGACGCAGTACACGAATGACTTTGCCCGGGCCGCCATGCAGAAATATTGGGAACTTGGGGATTTATTCTGGACGATGTTTACCCGGGGCTTCTAGATTTATTTTTTAGATTTTGCATCGATTATTTAGAATTTGAGTTTATAAGTTGAGACTTTGCTGCTTGGATGTAACCCCAGGTTATTGACTTGAAATTCAACATGTTGTATAAGAATTTATTCAGTTTTATATAGAGTGACAATGAGGAGTGGCGTATGATCAAAATCGAAAATTTGACTAAATATTACGGCGAACTCAAAGCTGTGGATTCCGTGAGTTTCGAAATCCAGAAAGGAGAAATACTGGGACTGCTGGGGCCAAATGGAGCGGGAAAAACCACCATCTATCGTATTTTGACAGGATATCTGAGCCCCACTTCCGGTTCCATCAAAGTTAAGAATTTTAATATTGATGACAATCTCATCGAAATAAAGAAACTCATCGGATATCTTCCGGAAGCTGCCCCTATCTATCAAGACATGCTTGTTTTTGACTATCTCAATTATATTGCAGACATACGCAGAGTAGAAAAAGAAAAAAAAATGGCTCATCTTCGGGATCTGGCGGACCTCTGCAGCCTAAACGAAGTCATGCATTTTTCTGTCAATGAGCTGTCAAAGGGATACCGTCAGCGCGTGGGCATCGCTCATGCCTTGATGGGCGATCCGGAAATTCTTGTGCTGGATGAACCGACTTCAGGGCTTGACCCCAACCAGATCGTAGAAACCCGGGACATCATCAGACGCATCGGGAAAGAGAAGACAATTGTTTTTTCCACCCATATCTTGAGCGAGGCCGAAGCCACATGTGACCGGGTTGTGATTATCAACCGGGGAAAGATAGTCGCAGACGACACGGTAGATGGCCTGAGAAAATCTCTCAAACTAGAGTCTTTCGAGAAGATATTTCAAGCACTCACGAAAGGACATTAAGATGCATAATATCAAACACATTTTTAAAAAGGAATTCAAATCCTATTTTTTTTCTCCCATTGCCTACATTGTCATTTCGGTTTTTTTGATCATCATCGGCTGGTTGTTCTTTTCCACTTTTTTCCTCGATCGCCAGGCCAATATGACAAGATTTTTTTCCCTCCTTCCCATAGCTTTTGCTTTTGTTGTTCCGGCTGTAACCATGAGGCTCTTTTCCGAAGAAATCAATATCGGTTCCTATGAGATTTTGCTCACCATGCCGGTGACATTCCGGGATATCATTGTCGGGAAGTTCCTTGCCGCTGTCGGTTTTATTGGTGTCATGCTCATCCCGACACTTTTTTATGCCCTGTCGATAACTTTTCTTGGGAAGCTGGATTGGGGACCGGTAATAGGGGGATACCTGGGCGCCATTCTTCTTGGTGCCACATTCAGCTCGATAGGACTTCTGGCTTCGTCCATAACCCGAAATCAGGTTGTGGCCTTTATCATCGGGATGGCTGTCTGTCTGTCACTCACGCTGCTCATCGACTTTATGCTCTTTTTCCTCCCAAGTTTTCTCGTTGGAATCTTCCAATACCTCAGTGCAAATTATCACTTTAAAAATATTGCCAAAGGCGTGATCGATCTCCGGGATATTATGTATTTTGTCTCGGTGTCTTTTGTTGTCCTGTATGGG
>SDBU01001942.1_pt1 | contig 28417 bp, 25 predicted proteins | sample 2277071 | NCBI WGS metagenome assembly SDBU01 (sample SAMN10397929, study PRJNA504765) | marine sediment metagenome | isolation source: marine sediment core GS08_GC12, 126 cmbsf | place: Arctic Ocean: Gakkel Ridge, Loki's castle | collected 2008 | reverse complement strand
ATACAATAGAAGATTATTTATCAGTATATCCAAAAATGTCTTTTCCCCTATTTTTGCTAATACTTTCGGCTGACCGAAAACAACTGGTCTCAGCCTCTTGCCTAATCCTCCACAGAGGATAACAACATCTATTTCTTTTAGATTGGTGGACATATTATCAAGTTATCAAAAGTTATTTGCTGGTGCATAATAAATTATTTGACTACCTGAATTCTCGAATTTGAATGGCACATATAATAATTTTTTCAATTTTTCTTTCACTTTAGGCTGGAGTTCGGGTTTCACAAAAAACAGAATAAATCCCCCACCTCCAGCACCTAACAATTTTCCACCCAATGCTCCCGCTTTTATTGCTGTTTCATAGATTTTATCTATGTATGGAGTTGTAACCTTAGTTGTTAAACTTCGCTTAATCATCCAGGTTTCATGTATAAGTCTGCCAAAATCGGTTAGATGTAAGCTATTCCTATTGAGAATACTTATGGCTTCATCTACTATTTCGGCCATTCTCTTTAACTCGTTTTTCTTCTCTGGGATTTTTTTTATCTGTTCAGCGGCGATTTGAGAGGCCGTCCTCACAAAGCCCGTAAAAAATAGCATTAGATGATGCTGAAAAAGTTGGATTTTTTCTGCATTTAAAGTTATTGGCTTAACTTGTATGTGTTGCTCACCACCGAATTCGATTCTATTAAATCCTCCAAAAGCGGCGATTGTTTGATCTTGTGACCCGACATTTTCTTTTATTCTTTCCTGCTCTATATGTATCGCTTCTAAGGCTAGTTGCCTTTTGGTTACCATCTTGCCTTTTAAGGCATACAGTGCATTAAGAAGTCCTACGGTAAATGCCGAACTGGAGCCAAGACCAATCCTTGCAGGTAAATCACCGTCATGATGCATTTCAACTCCATAGCCCCAATTCATAAACCTGAGCGTTTCTCGGACTGATGGATGTTGTATTTCAGAAATATTTTTGACTGTTTCCCGCTTGGAATAGACTATACGATATTTGTGGTCGAAGAACGGCGGAAGGTACCGAAGGGTAATATAGCAATACTTATTTATTGAAGTAGCAAGTACTCTTCCTCCATACTCATTATACCACATTGGATAATCTGTTCCCCCGCCGAAAAAAGATATTCGAAACGGCGTCCTACTTATGATCATATAAATCCCTTTCAGAAGTTTATTTTAGCTCATAGCAAGTTAGCTCATGGCTCAGTCCTGTTGCTTCTTTGATTCTGCTTCTAGCCTCCTCATTCTCGCTAGATACTCAAGAAAGAATGCTAAGAAAAGAGCGGCTAAGAGTCCAACAGCGGCTGCTATGAGAAGAATTCGCTTTGTGTTTGGCTGGATTGGTTTAGAGGGTACTCCTGCTGTGCCAACCGTTTTTAGCTGGCGTGCCTCAGCAGCGGTCAAGAGTTTTACTGCTCCCTGATGAGAGTTGTGAATACTTCGATATTCTTTGTTAGCAAGATTATAGCCTTCGGTAAGAGTCTCCCACTCAGGCTCTTTTTCGGCCAAGAGCACCTGGACTCTACTTACAACAAGCCTATTTTCTTCGATTTTTTGCTTAAGAAAGAGCTCTTTAGCTTTTGCTCCGGCAATAGATATACGAGCACTAGTCACTGTTTTTTCCAAATCTATATAAATGGGGTTGAGCTGCTGACTCTCACTTTTGACTTTTTGCAGAAGAGCAATATCATCTTCTAATAATTCATCCAAGATCCCTTTGTAAATAGGATCTTCGGCAATAGATTTTGAGAGAACATAAAATCTATCCTGGTTTTGAAGTTCCCCCTCAGCTCTAGCTAACCTCGCTTCTTGTTCAATCAAGGACATGTTTACCTTTGAATATTCCTGTGCTAAATTGGTCTCTTGAGAAACCCTACTCTGTATTTCCTTTTTCAAAGAATCCACATCCACAGTCTCCTCAAATACCTGGAAATTCTTCTCTGCTTCTAGCAGGCTAGCTCTGGCCAGGTTGAGCTGCTCATCAATAAGGCCCTGGGATTGAAGAATCTCAGCTTCGTTTAAGACCTGATAGTGGTCCTTTACTACTTCGGCCATAGTATCGGCTATGTCCTTTGCTTTCTGGGCATGGCTGTAGCGAACATTAATGGTAATTATTCTTGAGTCTCTGGCTAGGCCAAAAGTGATTATTTGACTGAGTGCTTGGGGGGTAAGTTCATCAGGAGATTTGTCCAGCCCCAAGCTTCTAATAACCTCTTGATTAAGGTCTCTGTTATTGGGAAGGTAGTTAAAGAACTTATCGAGGGAAAGACCAGTAGGAATATTAAGAACACCGATTTTCACATCCGGAGTGACGGACCCTTCCATAGCCAGGGTAGCTCGCGTTTCATATACTCTGGGAAGAAGAAGAGTTACTATTCCAGCAGTTAAGATACAAACAGAAGTGCCGATGATTATGAACCATTTCCACTTGCTGATGACTTTAATGTAATCGTACAGAGTGATTTCGTCTTCTTCAGGCATAGTCTTTCCTCCTTATATGAATAATAGTTCTGCCCAGCTTTCCTGGTGATTAACTCATTGTGCAAATACAATTAAAAACCTGCTTATTAAGCTTGCACCTACCCTTTTCTTCAATCCAGTTTTTTGCTCTGTTGAGCTCATTGGCAATCATTAATTCCCTTTGTTTTATGGAGAATTTTGCCACTCATTGGGAGTAAGATTCTTATGTAATTTTAGTCTGTACATCAGTCTATGAGCCTATTTACTATCTTTTCAATCCTGTCTCTAACTTCTTTACTTTCAATTTCCATGCTGCAATTATCCTGCGATGGTCAAATATTTATGACACTGCTAGCTACCGCTAATGGTAGATAAAACATCGATGGACTTATTAACCTGAAGTCCCAACTCCTCTACTCTAGTTTTAAGTTTACCCTCAGCCAGCAATATGACCGCATTATTGTTTTCGATTTCCTCTGGCCTAGAAACTCTTCTATATTCCAGCTCAGTCTTATTAAAACCTTTCAGGCTCAGCTCGACAATATCTGCCAGCTCTCCATCTCCCAAGATAGTAAAATGAGTTTTGCCTTTCTCGTATTCCATCATAACTAAGTGCTGAATTTTCTTTTTCATCTCTTGCAAGGAGTAGATAGTTTTTAGAAAATATAGGTAGGATTTTTTTGCCTTTTCGGCAAAGCCTTTCGAGGTAAGAATATATTGGACTTTTCTTTTATCCAGCCCCTTGACCTTTATATATCCTTTATTGACCAGCCTCTTTAGAATGAGATTAGTCATACCCAGGGATAGGTCTAATCTATGGGAAATCTTCCTCTGGGTAAGGTCTCTGTTACGGCTTATTTCCTCAATTATTTTGAGTTCCCGTTCACCAATTCCCGAATTATTCATTTTTTGACTGTAGGTTTTGTTCAATGTATGAACATCATAGTATTTATTGATATTATGTCAAGAGAAGCCTTCTCGTTTTCTTTTGTGAAAAATTATTGATACCTTCTTTTTACTCGCAGTAAAGACATAGTAGCTATTGACAAAAAATAGAAATAGACTCACCACTAAGAGACTTAAGATTACCTGGGTGAGAGTCTGGTGAAATAGCATAATTAAAATTACTTCCAGGGCTGTAGCTATAGCCAAAATCTTCACAAATTCTAACCTATGAATAGAGAGCTGATACATCAGGAGAATGTAAGTTAAAGAAAAGAAGTACATGGCCAGTCCAAACAGTCCTATTAGAGGAATAGTAGCCAGGTATTCCTTTCCAAATATAACTCTTACTATCAAGGAAGGAAAGGCAAAATATCCCAACATTGCTCCACCGCAGAGTAATGCAGTATAGAAAAGGCTTCTCCGTAATACAGGGATTGTATCCTGCTTCAAAGAGTGAAGTTCCGAGGTTCGAGGAAACATTACTATTCCAATCGCTCCCGGTAAATAGATAATAATTTTGGATACAACCGAGGCGGCAGAATAATATCCCGCTTCAGAAGAGGCAAAGAAACGCTTTACCAGCACCACATCTATATTAGTAAGTACCGTAAAACAAAGGATAGTTATCAAAACAGGAAGGCAGTATTTATATATTTCAGAAAAACTGACATCATCATCTGTCTTGCTCTCACGAAACAAAAAAGCTAAAGGGGTAAACGCAATCACCAATCCTGCCAGAAAAGAAATGGTAAAAGCTGAAAGTGCTCCACTCACTCCCAAGCCGACATAGACCAGTAATATGCCTACAAGTAACTTTGAGAAAGACTGGACCACTAAATTAGTCCCAAATTGCCCAAATCTCTGTAAACCCTGTAATATACCGAGCGGTGAAGGCAGGACGAAAGCAAGAGATAATGATGCTCCTATTATAATCACTGGTACAGTGGAAGAGATTTTCAAAAATGAAGCGATATACGGGCTGGCCAAAACGAAAATAACAAATACACCTATCCCTGTCAGGGATAGCCTTTTCAGTGAACCAGATAGCAATAGTCTTATTTTGCCGTATTTGTTTTGAGCTCTAAAATGTGAAGTATATCTAGCAATGGCTGTTTGAATAGTTGTTGCCGGAATAGAAACAATAAAAAAGATAGATATCAGAGATGCCAAAACTGCATAATTAGAAGGACCAAGAGCTCTACTCATAAATATGTGAAACAAATAGTTAGAAACATTAGCAAGCGTAGAAGCTACGAATACAACGCTAATCTGCCTGGTTAGACGATCGGGTAACACAATAAACTCTTTTGTTTTCTATTTATTTATTAGAAAGCTTCAAAATAGTGAATCTGATTGTCTTACTATTTTATAAAGGCGATTTTCCCGGTTTTCGTTTCTCCTCCGGATGTGGTAATGAAATAGATATAGATCCCCCGAGCTACCTTTTGACCCTCATTGTTCTCACAATTCCAGACAGCTCTTGCAGACCTCACTCCTTCCTCTATCCCATCGCCTTTTTCCAAAAGCCTTACCAATTCACCGCTGATGGTATAAAAGTAAATCTTATCCACATTCAGGGGAAGATTGACAATTTCAATGGTCTCACTCTTGCTTAAATAACACGGATTGGGATAGATGTAGGTCTCACCGAGCGAACCCATGGTGTATTCCCCCTTGACGTCAACTATGTTTCTATCCTCAACATAATGATATATCATCAAAGCACCGTGGCCAACATACCAGAGATTCTTACGCCCTTGTACATAATCTGTATGCTGATCTATTGTGCTTCCGGGATAATAGGAAAGAGCCCAGGGATGCAGCCCTATATGATATATCTTTCCCGCCCTAATTCTCCTATCAAATTCACTATTGAGAGTGGATGCCGTTTGCCATTCTATATATGACCAGCGATTCCATATGCCGTACAAGCCATTGGCGGAATCCCAACTGGGGAAATCCCCCTCCTGGCCAAAAAAAGACCCCGCTACATCAGACATGTATTTATATTCTCCTAATTTGGAGCGAAGAGAAGAGTCAGTATGATCATGAGGAGCTGTCCATCCCCACAGATATTCCTGTGCTCCTCTTTTGTAGAGAGAAGGCAGGTCAAGATTGTTAATTATATCTTCCTTAGATCCCCCTACTTCTGAGTCATAGTCACTATAAGGAAGATCCATGGGGTGAATCCGAGAATGACTCACTACCTCAATGTAACCTGCATCTATCTTCTCCTGGATATTGGACCAAATAGGAGGGGGCTGATTTCCCCAGATATAGTCATCCTCATACCCTTCAGTGATGACAGCAACAGAGAGCCAGATTCTTTTGGAGGTGAACATATCAGAGGCTTGCTGGAAGGCTGAGTCAATCAAAGAGCCGCCACACCAGTCATCTGCTGAGAATACCACCGCTGCATCCCGGTTATCATAGTACCTGGTGATTTTGTCATAAGTGGCAACCACATTTCCCAAGCCATCAACAATTCTTAAGAAAATCTCTTCACTTAATTCGTTGAAAGCGATGGAAATATACGCTTTGTTACTGTCATAATCAAATCTTACCGCTTCTTCACCATTAAAGAAATCTGAACTTGTTCTCTCCGTTATTTGGATCCACTCGTTAGATTCGCTATATTTCTTATGAGCTTTCAGATTTGATAAACCGGAAATAACGGAAAATTGATAGGTCATCGGATAGCTAAGACCGTAATCGTTAAGTTGATCAGGATCCACTGAGATTCGAAATTGATCTGGAATATCAGTTCCTTGTACGACTCCAGAGCTTACCACACTCACTCCAGCTAGAGACAAAATAACTACCCCAGTAATAACAAAAGCAACGAGAACTGCTAGCTTACCTCCCCGTTTTCTTTTTCTCAAAGTTTCCTCCTCAGGACTGACTTATCAACAACCAATCAAAAACTGTATTTTTCTAGTCTCCACTTATCCTTGCAGCATAAAACACAACATCTTCACTGAACTCCGGGACTTCAGCTGACTTTATTCCGCCTCCAGTCACCCTGGCCTCAACCGGAAGGAACTCTCCCTTTTTCGGATCAAACCATCTAAAGAGGTAGAGTCCTTCTTCTAAAACGATCTCTATACTTATTTGGTTTGTCCCAGGATTTCCAGTGATATAGGTCAGATAATCTTCTCCAGGATTAGCTAATGTATCACAGCGAATTAAACCTGAAGGACTGCTTCTCACCAGCTCGTCATGGGGAATCATATCGCCAAAATTAAGATCTTCTCTGAACTCACCAAAGTATTTGAAGTAATCCAGTAAAATCTTATCCACATAGTTTGCTGGATCAAGATAAAGCTCTAATCGACCATCTTTTATATTGACATAGCCTCCATTAACAAAAGAGCTCCAGATTTGCCTGCGAGCATACATACGGTGCTGATAGGTGATTTTTTCAGGTAGATTTGCTCCTTCGTCGTAATTCTGCGGTTTCACTCCATAGTGCTCACTAAATAACCGCTGAATTAATTCTGGGTCAGTACCTTCTTCCCATCGCCCGCCTACTGCATAGGCATGCCAGTTTATTATATCAATATCAGGATTATCAAAGCCAGAATATACAGGTTCGGAAAAAGGAAAAGCATTATGAGCAATAATTGGCTCTCTATCAGTAGTATGTTTATCGAATTCCCTATCTATGAGATTCACCCAATATTTGATCCATTCTTCTCCCGCATCACCTTCATTAATAATTTCATAAATGACGTTAGAGTATGACCAGGTTTCATTTATCAGCTTTTTCACATATAACTCTTGATAGTATAAAAGAGTGTTATTTTCCAGATTATAAAAATGTTTATCGCTGTCGGCCCTGGAGCCAAAATCAAAAACTCCATTGGTATTGTTACGTTTATTGAAAGGATGCTGAGTCCAACGCTGTGAAGGATGAGCTTCAAGACTGCAATCATCAAAGAGAGAAATCTCTACGTAAATACCATTACTTTCCGCATCAGCAAGTAGACCTTTAAGATCATTCCAATATTCCTGATTGAAAGAAGTTAGGTCACATTTACCATCTTTGTTGGTGGCATAAACCAACTGAGATTTACCGCTGATGATATCTTCATCTTTATAGAAACCGTGTAAAGGCCAGAGCCGATAAAGATTAACATGGTGCTCTTTTAGTTCAGTATGAAGGGAAGTATAATCCCAACCAACAGCAAAAATGTGACTATAAGGTCCATATCCAGCCAGATAAATTGACCTGCCATTACTATCTTTTAAGTAACTAGCTGCTTCGGTTTTCAAGGTAGATGCCGCCAAGAGCATAAAGGTCATTGAGATTGCTGTTAAACATTTTAGACTTATCAATTGCTGTCTCCTAAATCAAAAAAGGATTTTCTCTGGCAAATATCGAGGTCATTTGGCTTGTTTTTGCCCTTTTATAGCTCTTACAAGTCCATAAAGAAGTTCTCGTTCTTCGCTATCAAATACCTTAAAGCAGAATAGTAAAAAGAAGTAAAGGCCAAGGACAAGAAATAACAATAGAATTAAAGGAAGAGCATTGAACTTCCAGGCTAGAGCACCCACTATCAAAGAAGCAAAAAGAGGTTTTAGGCTCGACTTTAAGGGAGAAAATTTATGATACGATTTATAAAGATAGAAATAGTAGATGATAAAGACCACCATTTCACTCAAAACTGTTGTTGCCGCAGCTCCCTTAAAGCCGTATCTCGGTATAAACAATAAGTTCAAACAAATATTAATGACCAAACCTGCAAGACCAACATACATTACTACTTTCTGCTTATCTATTGAATTTAGAATAGTCTGCAAGAGCCAAATCTGAAAGACAAAAACAATTCCTAATAGCAAAATCTGCAAAGCAAAAGATGCTTGTTGAAATTCCTGGCCAAAGAGTAGGCCTATAATATTTTTCGAGAGTAATACTCCACAAATTAAAATGGGAAGGGAAACTACAAACATATATTTAGATGCTCGAAAGGAAAGAACAGAGTGTGCTTTGTTATTTAATATAGAAAGCCGTGAGAGACGAGGATATAAAACAGCACAAATGATAGAAGGAAAGACAGTCAACCCTTCGTAAATCTTATAAGCAGCGTTATACCAGCCAACCTCTGCATCTGTACGTATGAAAGAAAGCATCACCGTATCGGCGTAGGAGTAGAGAATTATGATCACCGAAAACAGTCCGAAAGGAAGAGCCTCTATCTGCAACTTTCTCAAAAAGGCAATATCGAACTTTGGGATAATCCTAACAATCTTCCAATTCAGAATCCCAAAAGTTATGACTAAATCAAAGCCTCTGACAATAACAAAAACAGAAGCAAAGTAAACTAATCCTCCACCTAGAAGCAATACAATTGTTCCAATCACCAAAAGACTCAACCTTTCAATCCACATGGTTAAAGCATCTAGATCAAAACGCTCAAAAGTCTGGAAAAAACTGCGACAGGTCCATTTGAAGGACCTTAAAATGGTAGCAAAACCCATAATGTAAACTGCCAGTCTCGTTTTGGGAGAGGATTTCAGTACATTTATGCTTAGAATTAGGATGGCAAAAACAAGTATCGATAGTACCAACCTCCAGGTGAGAAGATTGCCCAAATATTTCGGTCCCAGATCTCTATTACGAGCTACGGTCCTCTGCGAAAGTGTGCTTAACCCAAAATCAGCAAAGATTTCAAATATGAATGCAAAGGCTAGGGCAAAAGTAAATATGCCATAATCCACATCTCCCAGATATCTACCCGCCAGAATCAGTAGCACCATTAATAAAAGATTACTTAGAGAAGCAATTGCTGAGTAGAAGGTATTCTTCGCCAGACCGATCTTGTCCAGTGCTCCACTTTCTTTCATGAAAAGCGCCTCTTTGTGTACAATTCCGTAGATTAAAGCTGACTCAGCTTACGACCCAAGAAATCGTAAAGTGAAGGAAAATATTTTCTCAAAAAATAAGTAAATGTTCTACCTGATTCATAGAAAAATTGGAACAACATTACCCTCCACATAGAATCTTTCAACTCTAATTTTTCTTTCAGATAAGGATAATGTTTTCTCAAGAATCGGTGCGTATTCTTTAAAACCCAGTATCTATAGCTTAATACCCCTCGGCTCCGTTGGCCACCCGCTATAACTTTATGGGGTAAATGAAAAAAAAGAGTATGGGGACAAAAAAATACTTTGTATCCTTTCTTCCCAGCCTCAACACAGAAATCGCTCTCTTCCCTGTAGGCGTTTCCCCTGTATTCTTCATCGTAAGAAATCTCATCAAAGAGCTTTTTCTTAACGAGAACACAAGCGTGGAGAAAAACTATAGGAACATCATCTGAGACTCTTTTGAGATAGTTTCCTCTTAAGAATCGCTTGTTAACTAAATCGCCCTGGAATCGATCAGCCCTGGCTATCGCTTCTTCAAACCTTTCATCTGGATAAGGAAAAATTCCTCTTCCTCCCAGAATATCAGCTCCCGTCTTTTTTGAACATTGAAGAAGTTGAGAAGCATAGTTATCAGCTAATATCACATCATCTTCTCCAAAGAGTATAAACTCTCCGGTTGAATTCCTCACACCCGTATTTCTTGCTGCTGGAGATCCCTTATTTTGTTGATGTTCTATATATCGGATCTTAGGCTGTTTTTTCTTCAGTGAATTGACAAATTCATCGGTATTATCGGTGCTCCCATCATTCACGATAAGAATTTCCTTCACTCCTTTCTGACTAAAATAGGAAGAGATAACCTTCTTTAGAGTTTCGGATCGATTATAAGTTGGAATAACGATACTAATTGATTCTTCATTCGATATTTTCTCTTTCATTTTTGGATTCAACTAGGTGAATAAGCAAAAACTTTTCTCATTCTGCAATCAAGTCGTCCTAAGATACTGTTGGATGAATACTCATCTTTTAATATTGGATAATCTTTTCTATAAATAAATTTTTTCTTGCGGAGAATTTCACAAATAGCTTGAGCAAATTGGTCAATCTCACAGATAAGTAAAGAGTGTAATTCTTGATGAATTCCCTCCTTGCCCTTAGGTGTGGAAACAACATACTTGCCACAAGCCAGGGCTTCAATTGTTTTTATGTGAATTCCTGCCCCCACCATAACGGGTACTATAACCACATTTGCTCGCCGCAAATAAGGGAGAAGGTCTTCTACAAATCCAGTAAATTCAAAATTAGGATGAGAAACATCCGTAGGTGGATTAGCTCCTATGAATTGGAAGACTGCATCAGGATACTTGGAGACGACCTTTTCTACTATTCTTTCCCGAACCAGGTAAATTGCCTCTTTATTTCCAGGAGTATTAAAATTTCCTACTAAAAGAATTATGGGAGGAGCCCCCACTGGCTCATCATAATGGGGATGAAAAACTTTCTCGTCAAACCCGCCGGGAACAAGTATGAATTTTTCTCTGCTTACCCACTTCTCAAAGACTCTTCTATCCTCCTCACTAACTATTGCTACAAGAGAAGCCTTACTGCAGGCTAATCGCTCCACAAAATAGATATAAGGAATAAGAGGATACCTCCTGGGTTCTTTTCTAGCAAAGTCAAGATACCGCTGATATTCAACATTATGAGAGATATAAACAAAAGGAACATTGTAGCTCCGTAAAAGAAGATAAGCATATAAACCCGCTTTCTCAAAGTCAGCGAAAATGAAGTCGAATTTCACTTTCTCCATCAGTCTTTTAGCAGCAGAATAGAGCTTCCAACTAAAAAGAAAGTACCCTAAATCACTGTATTCAATCTTCACATAGCCACAAAGCTCTGGGGGAATTTGGGGAGTAGCTTTGATTTTTACCTTTTTTGGTGAACGACCAAATCCTCCCAGGTGAACTAAATAGGTATCATAACGCTTGGCAAAGAAATTCAAACGCAGCATTGCTGAGCCTCCGGTTCCTGTCCCTGGCAAAGTAAGATCACCCGGACATAGATAAAGCATCTTTTTTTTATCGTTCATCCCTATTTTCTCTTTTTTATTACCCTTGCTGGAACTCCCACGGCAATGCTAAATTCCGGAACAGATTCTGTCACCACGGCACCGGCACCTATAAAAGCATCTCTACCTATGGTTATTCCGTCTTTGATTTTAGCTCCGGTTCCTATCATAGCGTTGTCTTCGATAGTAATACCTTTGATTATCTGTCCTTGAGCTAGTATGGGAATATCGGTCCGGCTCATCTCATGGTCTCCTCCCCCGATAATAAAACAATAAGCACCAATGCCAACATTTTTACCGATATCTACCCTTTTCGCTGATTGAATGTAGCTATTTAGGGTAATAATAGTATTATCACCTATATTGATATCACCATTTTTGCAGCTGAGAATAGAATTACGGCCTATCATCACGTTATTACCAATAAGAATACCTTTATTACTCTCTCCTTTAGCATCCAATACACAATTATCCTCTATTATTACGTTATTCCCCAAGTATATCTTTTCAGGGTGTCTGAGGACAATGTTTCTGCCAAAGACCACGCCAGAACCTACCTTTCCCAGGAGGTTCCTGAAAAATATCCCTCTTAGCATTAATCCCAAAGCACCGGGAAGAAGTCCAAAAATTCCCGTGATTACCTCATACTTGACTAAGAACCAGATGCTTGAAGATCCGATAACGACATCCTGGTATTTCACCAGGGCAGGTTTTTTTTCATCCGTCAGAACTGCTTGAAGTTCAGTCTTAGGTTGGAGAACTTTCTGCTTGGAAAGGCGACTCCCCTTGCCTTTTTCATCCATTGATTTCCTCCCTGATAAAGAAAACTTAGTGTTTACTTGTTTTTCTAACCTGAAGGTATAAAACATATCCCTGAGTAGAAAGAAGTAAGTAGTCTAACTTCGAGATAGCCAGGAATAGAGGAAAAATGAAACTATATAACTTGAATGAGAGTTTATTTTGGGTAATATCTTCCTGGGAGCCAGGACGATAAGAAGAATCAATCGGCTCTTCCCCCTTTTGGACTTTCGTTTTTCTCTGACTAAAGTAAGCATAGCTAGCATTTATCATAAGTTCAATAAATTCACTGAATAGACGACAGTAGCTTCCCTTTTTGACAATTTCGAAGCCAATTCGCTCTAATTTGCCCTGGAGAGCTTCACCGTCATAGCCCGGTCTATGGTGATCATATCGTTCCAAAGTCAAACCTACCTTCTCTTTTAAACTATTCAAAAAAAGTCCTCGGTGGACATGGGGAGTCAGGATAAAGAATTCTCCCTGAGTTTTTAATATCCTATATACTTCCCCAAAAAACTTATCATCATCTTTAATGTGTTCTGGTCTGGAGGTAAGCACAATATCAAAAATAGAGTCCTTAAAATCAATTAACTCTGGATTAATCTGGGCTGCATCTCCTTTGGTAAACCGAAGACAAATATCATACCATTTTTTACTGAGAACTCCTGCTATCCATCTGCCACCTTTATTCTTCTTAAGATAATCAGTGACTACACCTGTCTCTGCTCCTATTTCCAAGCAGAATTTGTCCCGACAGTCGGGGAGTAAGATATCAAGTATTCTGTATTTCTGTCTTTTTTTGATCGATTTTGAAGATAGTTCAGTCTGCCAGCTTTCCTTGCTCAATCGAGCTATATTATCATCCTTTTTTTCTTGCATTTAACGGCCTCACGTTTAGAAGCGCTCTTTCAAAAGGTTTAAATTTTTGGCGAAGACTTCCATATCCAATAATATTTTCACTTAAGAATGGCACCAGATTTAATACAGGAATTCCTCCCAGGCTCTTTCTCCAGAGAAGATTACATTCCTTACAAATCTTTATTTCCTTGAATTTACCCGTGGCTATTCTTCTCCGGAAGGAAATCATTCTTTCACCACTCCATAACTCTGAAAGCCTGCTTCCCTTAACATTTCCCAGGGAAAACTCATCATACCAATCCTGCGAACAAGGACTTACAGAGCCGTTCCATAATACAACCAATGCATACCAGATATTAGTGCAGGGAGTATAGACTACTCCGCGGGGAATAAGTCCTTTTTCTTCTAAAGAAGGTAAATTACCAGCCCAGTTATGTAAAGGTTTTATCTCAACTTCATCCAAAGGTAAAGATTGAAAAGGCTTCAAAAAATCTTCTTTTTTGCCATTCTCTCTTCCTCTTGAAACCTCTGGAAAAGCAAGAATTTCTAAAAGTGTGTAAGGAGTTGACTTTTTAAGACTTTTTTTTATTTTGAGGAAATCAGTAATCCTGGAAACCACGCTCTCAAACTTAGCCCCCTTTCTTATACTTTCATAGGTCTCTTTGTCAAAACCGTCGAAAGAAAAAGATACAAAATCCAAACCAGATTTTATTAGCTGATAAGATTTCTCTTCTGTCAATAAAGTAGCATTGGTATTGAGCCTCAAATATAATCCTTTTGATTTGGCATACTCGACCATCTCTATGAACTGTGGATGCAATAAAGACTCACCTCGATGAGATAGATTCACATCATAAGCAAATAAACTGGCTTCATCTATTATTTTTCTAAATAACTTCATATCCATATAACCCTTTTCAATGTTTTGCCCAGAACTATTGGGACACATAACACAACGAAGGTTACAAACATTAGTTGGCTCAATCCACAAACGAAGAGGCAAATAAGAACAAATTAATTTTCGTCTTTTGTAACCCCAGAACGATTTAGCCAAAGTTGTAAGATGTTTTGCTTTATTAATCACTATCATCACCATTTACTCAAATTCTTGAAATTATGCCATTACCTTATGCTTAAGATATCCAAGAAATCTGGGATTCAGGACCTTAAATATTTTGAAGTGTCCAATGTAGAAAAAAAGAATATTCAAGGGAGCCATACAATCAAACCAACAAATGGGATGCTGATTTTCCTTTATTTTTTTTCGTAAAAGGTCTGCCTTCTCAGAATACCATATTTCAGCAAAAGAATTCTTGAGGATATTGCCCATTTTCTTAAAAGCCACCGGGCAAGGAAATACATCCCCGTTAGGATGAATCAAAACTGTGGCATAACCGGCTACACAGCGATATTTGTAAAGCTGGTTTGGGTCTCTTATATAAACCTCAAGTTCATTAAAGTACTCGTCCATATGAGCAAGCAAATACTTGTAGTTCTTTCCAATGCTTTCTAATTGCTTATTAAGTAGTTCTATATCATCAACGCTTAAAAGCATCCCCTTTTCTGGCTTATACTTATCAAAATCCTGAACCACAGACATAGTCACACCATCAACTTCTCTTGCTTCGGATAATTTAAGTATCTTACTTAAGTCTTTAACATTATTCTTATTAATAGTGGTGTTAACGAATATCTTTGGTTTAGCATCGAGTCTTTCCATGATAATGTGGTCCACAGCTTTTAAAGCCCGCTCAAATGAACCATTGACTCCCCTTATATAATCATGAATGTCAGAAGAAGCTCCATCCACAGAGATATAGATAGTGTCTAAACCTGATTGGCAGATTTTTTTTGCCACCTCACTATCTATGAGCCAGCCGTTGGTATTCACCGACGTCTTCATACCCAGGGTCTTGCTGAATTTGATTAGATCTAAAAGATCATTCCTCAAGAATGGTTCTCCTCCAGAGAAAGAAACGTGAAGGACGTTACTCTCAGCAAGCTGTTTTAGAACATTCTCTGCTTGAAGTGTGTTCATTTCATCCTTTTTGTTTGGCTTCTTCCAGATATCACAATTCTTACATCTAGAATTACACCGAAAAGTGACTTCAAAGAAAGCTTTCAGAGGACCCGTTTTAGGAATCCAGCCACCCCGACAAAAGTTTAACAAATTCAAGATATGTTTGATTTTGCTCATTTTTTATTTAGAACCAGATAGTGTCGTTTCTTTACGCGCAACAGCTAATACGTAATCATAAATTTCTCTGACCTTCTTAACGAATCTGGTATAACTATAGTTTTCCTCAACAAAGGCTTTTCCCCTTCTGCCCATTTTCAGCCTCAATTCTTTATCTCTTAGAAGAGAAATTATCCCTTGAGATATTCCTTCTGGTGTAGGATCAACCAGCATGCTAATATTCTCATTGAGAACCTGAGTATGTGTTGACAGATTAGTGGCTACGATAGGTTTTCCTGACTTTAAATAGGTAAAAATTTTGAGAGGGGTATTTGTTCCTTCAGTTCGAGGTGAAACAAGAATATCGGCTAATGCCATATACGTGGAGATCAGATTGGGTGGCATCTTACCAGTAAATATGAGAAAATTTTTGACCTCTAAACGAGCGGCTAATTTCTGCATTGTCTCAATGTGTTCTCTTTCCCCTCCTACCAACAGAATTTTTATTTTTGGTTCCGCTTTAGCTGCCCTGGGAATACTTCCTATGAACAGATCTATGCCCTGGTAGCTCTCAAAATTTCCCGCATAAAGTATTATTAATTCGTCACTCAATCCTAATTTTTTCTTAAGAGCAAGGACCTCTTTTTGACTAACATTTCGCTTCTCATTAGTCATAGGAATATCCTCAAGCTGAAAAACCTTTTTCTGAGGAAAATCAGAAGAAACAATTTCTGTCAAAGAAGAACAAACCGTAAGGACTAAAGTTGAATTCTTAATCGCCCATTTCTCTAAAAAGTGAATTATTTTCAAAAAAAAATAATTGTTAAAAAGTTTGCCCTGAGCCAACTGTTCAGATATGCTTGAATCCATATCATAAATCATTGGTATATGGAAAATCCCTTTCAGAATAGCGCCAAAGAAAACTGACTCTTCCACAGCGTGAATAACATCGTAGTGGTTCTCAATGCACATCCTGAGAGCCTTGAAAAAAAGGAAGAAATCCAAAACGAATTTGATATAAGACGGTCCGATGGGAACATATCTAATGAATGGGAGGCCGGTAATCCTGTAAATGACAACATTTCTTACCTTCACCTCTTTGCCTATATGATAAGTGAGGATATCAACTCTATGTTCCAATTTACTTAAGACCTTAACTAACTGAAGTATAGCCAGAGGTGTTCCCCTGATTTCAAAAAATGGTTCCGGAGCTATTAAGAGTATCTTCATGAATTTTGACTAACTAAAATATTGATCAGTTATCAATTCTCTTTTGAATAATCTAAGATTTCTTTGACAAAATAGATAGATTTATTCTGTGATTCATGATAGGTGCGAGAAATAATTTCTCCTAAAAGACCCATGCTGATAAATTGTCCGCCGATGAGTAAGAAGAGGATGGATAGATACAAAAGAGGATTTCCAGTCATATCTACTCCATAAACAAACTTCATAACTATTAAAGCTATTCCACAAACGAACCCTAAAAATATTGAAATCAGGCCGAATTTCCCAAATATCTGAATAGGACGAGTAGCAAAACTAAGCAGAAATTTAACTGTTAGTAAATCTAAAAACCCCCTGCTAATTCGTGAGAAACTATATTTAGACTTTCCATATTTTCTGGGGTGGTGCTTAATTCTAACCTCACATATGGAAGCCCCTACCCAACTGGCAAGAGCAGGAATGAATCTATGCATCTCACCGTAAAGCTTGATATCTTTAGCTATCTCTCTCCTGTAGGCCTTTAGAGTGCAGCCGTAGTCGTGTAGTTTTACACCGGTAAAAAGAGAAATAAGCCAGTTGGAAATATAGGAAGGTAGTCTTCGGCTTAATAAGGGATCCTTTCTTTCAACCCGCCAACCACTCACTACATCATAGCCTTCCTCTATTTTCTTAATTAATTGAGGAATATCTTTTGGATCATTTTGTAGGTCAGCATCTAAGGTAACTATAATCTCACCTTCTGCATAATCAAAGCCGGCTGAAATAGCCGCCGTCTGCCCAAAATTTCGCCGAAAGACAACTACCCTAACCTTCCTATTCCCCTCACAAATTCGATGAAGGAAAGCAGATGTCTTATCTGTACTTCCATCATCAACGAAAATTATCTCATAATCTTTTTTCAAACCATCTAAAGTCTCTTCTAACTTGGAATAAAGCAATTTAACATTTTCTTCTTCGTTAAAAACAGGTATGACTACCGAAATATCCTTTTTCTCTTTCTCGACAGAGTTAGTCAAAAAATTTCTCCTTCTTGTCTTGTTCTCTTATCCTCGATCTTAACTTAGAAATTTCATCTGCTGAAAAAACTTTTTGTCATCTAATTATAGCAATCTTACCTACTCTTCTCCCCCCGGCAGTATTGGTAACTATCCATAGGTAAATACCTCTGGCCAACTCTTCTCCTGCCATATTCTTTACATTCCAGGCCCAATTATATTGCCAGCTTAGCTCCTCCTCTTTTATCAATTCGGCGGTGAGACCAAAAATACGAATCCTGGCGTCACTGGTCAATCCGCTAAAGTTAACCTGACTATGACCCTTCAATGGGCTGAATGGAACAGGATAGACTATTAAACTTTCCAGATTACCGGGAAGAACTATGCCTGGCCCAATTTCTTCGTTTGTAGGATTGCCAATTGCCGAGACTCCATTATGGGCATCATAAGCCTCAAAATAATAGCTATAGTTTGTCCCTGCATCTAGTCCTGTTTTTGTATAGGCATAAAGTTTCCCATCTGTATAAGTAGTATCACCTGGATCTACTTCACTCATAGTAAAGGGACTGCCCACTATCTCAAGCCCGTCCTTTAGGATGTGAACCCTGGGATAACCACTCGCAGGGGCATAATTATTCTCATCTGAGTATTCTACTCGGTAAATAAATTCGGTGGAAGTATCTCCTCTTTCCGGATTTAGTCCGTCTGATTCATAGTTGGCTTCACCCGTCCAGGAAAGAAAAGGAGGAGCCAGCAATCTTAGCCGACCAGAACCATAGACACTATCTTTACCTGACGCTCCCATATCAACCGCCCAACCTTCCAGAGCTGACCCAATTTGGTCTGCGGTAAAACCAGAACACCTAGAAATAATAAGAGCTGCCGCTCCACTCACGTGAGGAGTGGCAGCAGAAGTATAGTTCCCCGTTCCCCAGGTAAAAGAAGATACACCAGCGGGGCCCATAATGTCGGGCTTTATCCTCCCATCATTGGTGGGACCCTGGGAACTGCCAGCTCCCTGAGGCCCTGTTGTCCAGTCTCCTATGTTAATAAAACCTACGGCTACAGCGTCAGCGGCATCAGCCGGAGAACCTATACTATGTTCTGGAGTCTGATATTCCAGAAGGTCCGAAATGAGCTTTAATTCCACATTTTCAGTTGCACTATACTTCCTAATCATAATATGATAAGTACCAGCAGAAAGATCAGCGAGAATAATCTTTTCCGTAGGTTCCTGAGTACCTGTTTGTCTAGTGGTAGAGGATGCTACTAGATTAAAAGTAGAGTCATATAAATAAAGATCGTAATCTTGATCGCTGGTTGGCCAAGAATCCCAGGTTAGATATGTATCAAGGCCTCCTCCCGTATGCTCAACATTATTACTCTCGTCTTCAGAAGAAAATTCATGCCAGCCATCGTTGTCGGTATCTGCAAAAAATACTTGGTAGTGCCTATGAGCTAAATTCTCAGCAGCATTAAGCCAGATAATACCATTCGACCTGGCATCATTGGCAATATCGCAGATCACACCAGTGCCATCAGCAAAGTTCGTATTGGGCCAACTCCAGGAGTGATTAATTATATCTACGCCTCGGTCAATAGAGTAATTCTTAGCATTTTCTAAATCGACCTCATCGGCTATCTTAACAAGATAAAGCTGTGTTTCAGGAGCCATGTCATAGACGATTTCTGCTACACCTGTCCCATGGGCTCTACTACCGGCCTCGAGGCCGGTCCCTGTAAAATCTTTGGTTATTATGTTACTCGGTAATTCTCCATTGTTTTGAGAATTAGTAAGGTTATTAAATCCTATATCAATAACAGCCACTTTAGTATTTTGGCCTTTGTATCCTAATTCATGGTATTCTGAGGCCCCTGTCAGCTCAACCCCCTCGCTGGTTATCGCTAGAGAAGTTTGCTCAAGGCTATTTTCCCTTTTCTGCAGAAAGTTTGGCAAGTTTAATCTAGATTCCTCACGCATCACATCAGAAAAAGGCTTGTAGGGAAGCCTGATATAAGAGATGCCATCGACCTCATCCGCAATTTCTTCAAGAAAAGATATGGGAACTCTCGCCCTCATTAAATGCTTAGAAACAACCTCGATTATGACTCCACGGGAAACTAAAGAGACCTGATCAATAATCGACGCATCTTCTCCTGGTGCTGGCACTAGAATAATTCTTACTTGATTATTTTCAAAAGAAATATTCCTCTGACTGGCAAACTCCTGCATCGCTATTTCGCTTTGGGAATATTCCTCGGCTAATCTTCCCAAAACACTTTCTAGTTTGGGATGATATTTCTTAGCTCCCACCCGGATATTTATGTCCATAGCCAAAAGAGAATCTTCTGCAACAAATCCCACAGCTAGCAAGAGAATGATAAGCAAGGTAAACTTTAAACGCAGTTTTCCCATTAAAAACATCCAATCCTTTTTACTCTGCTTTTTCAAAATATTCTAGAGAAAAAGCTAATCCTAATCCTACTATTAAGCCCACCACTGCTGCTACCAAAATATTAAGGAGCTTATTAGGCCTTATGGGAGTTTGAGGTTCCTCTGCTGCAACCAGAATTTCCGTATTGTACATCTTTACGGAGTCCGTCCTCTCAAGCTTCGTTTTTTCCATTTGAACCTTCCTCAATTCTGTTGTAAGAGTATTATATCGCTCCTGCTTGCTCTCGCCAAACTCAGTTCTTTCCAGTTGGACTTCTCTTAATTTTTCCAAGAGGCTATCATATTGTTGTTGTCTTCCGGCAATATTAGTTCGATAATTCTCCCATCGACTTCCCATATCATCCAAGCGACCTATTATCATACTTGCATCCGCGTCCGAAAGAGAGCCTAAATCCTCCATTTTCTTCTCTGCTTCCCCAGACAATGCTTCTAAAGACACTTCTAGTCTGGCCATCTCTTCCTTTGCCTTGTTGATCTCCTTTTCCATAAGTATTAATTGATTATTTATTTCCTTAATATTTTCATCATATCTGACTAAAATCCCTTCTTTGCCCTTGTTGATCTCGACTAACTCCTCATTAATCTGTCCAATTTGCTCATCATATCTAGCTAAAATCTCCCCTTTGCTCTCATACAATCTCTTTATCTCTTTATGTCTCTCTAAAAGTTTATTTGCTAAGTGGTCGGCTATATTTACTGCTTCCTCAGACTTATTCATATTCACCGTTATCTGTATCAAATTTTCAGTTTCTCTTACCGGCTCTACCGAGACTTTCTTGCGAAATTCTGTAAGACTATAAGACAATTTAGACTCTTTTGCTACCTCTGCTAGAACTTGAGGCCCTTCCAAGAATTCAGAAGCAGCAACGGGACTCTCAATGAAGTCCTTTTCCAAAGTGTCCACATCTATAATACTCCCGATTTTCATGGCCAGTCTTACTTCGTACACGGGCGGTAAGAGAAAACTGATTACTGCACTAGCTACTACAGCTATAAAGAATAGTAATAAGATTGTTTTCTTTCTTTTTCTTATCACTCTAACATAGTCCTTTAAGCTTACCTCTTGCTCTACCATAATTTTCCCCTTTCTTCCCTGATCCTTTCATAGTCTTTTCTCTGTCGAAAGTCTCTATAAACCAGGTATATCATACAGATTAATATTCCTGTGAAAATGCTACGAAAAACGCTGGTGAATTCATGTGCTGGATAGAACTGCCCAATGATCTCACTGGGAGGTCTTATTTGCCAAGATAAAGCTGGATAGACTAAAGCAAATGGCCACCATAGTAACTGTCTTCCCCAATGTATCATATAGACAAAAATGCAAATGATTTGTACCCAGTAAAGGGGAATTAGCCTTTTGTTCTTAACCACGAAAAGAATCAGCAGGGGCATTCCCCAGATAAACCATTGAGGATGGAAATAGACCGTTGCGAAAAGCCATAGGTAAATAATTAAGTTAATTCGCCACAATGCCTGGAAAGTATCCTTACTATTTTTCCCATAGTTATGAAAATAGGCCAGAACTAAGATTAAGGTGTATCCCACTATGAAGACATATACCTTGTCAAAGGAACCCAGATTGAAATAGAAACCAAGAATTCGTTGGTTCTGTGCACTTGTAACTGCAGCGTTCTTAAAGCCAGCAGCCCCAAGATAGGGATATATGAGAAACAAGTAAGGAACAACTGCTAAAACAAAAAATTTGAGTTTCGCTAATTTAGTTTTACCCAAAAGAATAAGAGCCGGAATCAAGAAGAAAAAAGGGAAATTTTTGAAACATGCCCCTATTCCCAAAAAAAGCATAGCCAGAGTTAATCTACTCTTCAATACATAATACAAGCTTAACACTATAAAAAAAGCAGGCAAAATGTCAAATTGACCTTGTATATAAGAGGTAAAAATCACTAAAGGATTAAGCATCCACAATTTAAGAGCCGTTAATTTCTGTTTTTCCTCGTCGAATAGACGAAGTAATAGAAATGCAATTCCCAGGTCAAAGAAAAGAAAGTAGCTCTTTAATAAGAAAGAATATCTGAACACGTGAGGACTGGTAAGCCAGGATACTCCTGGATGAGGAGCACTTCCGAAGAATCTCATCATTGGCCCAAATATGAACTGAAAGAAACTCATAGTGTAATAGGCAAGGGGGGGATACGCCATTTGATCGGGAGGAATATATCCTTGGTAGAGCAAGAGATAAGCAACGCGATTCATATCTGGCATATCCCCATGTAGGGTAAATGGCATAAAAGCCAAGCGTATAAGAAGGCCTATCAACAACCACTTAAGATAAATAGACCTATTTTTCTCTGGAAATAGTTTCATCACCGAAAGCTGAAACAATTTTATCCTCCACTCCGTACAGCGAACAATAAGCCCGCCATTGTCCCTTTACAAAAATTTCCGATCTCCTTGACTCTCCTAAACCATAGTGACAAACAGGAATAATAAAAAAAATATACTGGCAGGAACATTAAGAACAAAGGGAAGTATTTTGAGTGTTTTCTCATAAATATTAATCTATTTCTGGCAACATAATACGCCCTTGAAAGCAATCTATTCATAGATTCGGGCCAGTCCAACGGAATCTTATGATATGCCCAGGTTCCGGGAACATATACTATTCTATATCCTGATTTGCGAGCTCTAAAACAAAAATCCGTATCTTCGTAGGTAGCAAAATATGTCTCATCAAAACCCCCTATTTTTTCAATAACTCCTCTCTTCACCAGAATAACTGCTGGAGCAACCTGTACGTCCCTGATTTTATCAAATTGTCCGCGATCAACTTTATTTCCTCCATTAAATGATACCTTACCGCTCACAAGGTTAATCGAGGTACCGGTGGACCAGATCACCTTCTTGTGAGAATAATAGTATATTTTTGGTGTAACAATACCAATGTCACCACTACCTGTGATAACTCTGAGCAACTCCGAAAGTAGGTTTATGCTAAGAACAATATCATGATCCAGAAAAAGAATATATTCGCTCTGGGAATCAACGCTTTTTAATCCAATATTCCGACCACCACTGACTCCAGAGTTTTCTTTGTTAGTAATGACCCTAACTCGAGGAAACGTCTTTCTTACAGCGGCATAAGTCCCATCGGTAGAAGCATTATCGACGACTATTACCTCGTACTCAAGGTAATCTAAGTTTGTTACCGACTCTAAGCATTCAATCAGATCATCTTTTCTATTGTGAGTCGGTATTACTATAGAGACTTTAGGCGATTTAATTTGTCTTTCCTCCTTCAGTCCATGCAAAAATTTCTAATATCTTGTCTAGAATCTTATCGGCTCTTTTATCCCAGTCCCAATCCTGAGCCCAGTCAATGGCATCTTTTCGGGTTTTCTCGTATAACCCCTTATTTTCTAACAAATTAATAATATTCTCAGCAAATTTTTTCAAATCACCAACGGGGGTCTTGATCATTCCCTGAGGATAATAAGTCTTCAGGGCCGGTAAATCAAAGCTTACTCCTGGCAAACCGCAGACCATGGCCTCACAGGCGGCCATTCCTCCACTATCATACACCGCCGGATGCAGCACTACTCTACTCGATTTAAAGATTCTGATTTTTTCCACCCCATCCTTAAAACCGCATAAGCTAATATTTCTTCCCAACCCCAAATCCTCTATTCTTTGTTCAACATCTTTTTCAAGTGGCCCATTCCCAATCATGGCTAGCCTGGCATTCTTCCTCATTTCACAAATATACCCCCAGATATCAATTAACTCCAATACTCCCTTCTGAGGATGGAATCTTCCAATAAAAACTGCATCGTATTCTTTGTTTTTCGGTTCCCTCACCAGCATCGGAGTTTTTATGTCCACTCCTCCTTGAACAGCAATGACTCTATCTGAAACTAATTTCCGGGTAATAAACCTATGCCGATCCATCTCATTAGTAACAAAGACGAGATCAGCACGTTTTTTCACCAACCAATAAGCGGGTATATGGTTAATCCATAAGGCCAAAGCTCTCGACCAATCCTTGAAACTGGAAAATTGAAATCTATTCTCATACCACGTCCTATAACCTCCCCTAAATGGATTGGGAGCGAAAAGATAGAATCCCACGATCAACCTAGCTTTTTTCGTCCTTTTTTTCATTAAAAGACTTGGAACCAAATCAGGCCAGAAGGGGGAAGATGAAAAAATAATAGACTTTGAATCATTCGTCTTCTCAGATGATTTTATTGCCTTGAAACTTCCCTCAACTGTCCTATAAACATAAACCAAGACCGAAAACAACAAAGAGAACTCATGCTTATTATCCTTGCGTCCGGACCATCGAGTAAGATGAATATTCTCTCCCTTATCTAAATTATATCTACTACAAACAATACCGCCTTCACGAGAAGTAAAAATATTTATCTGGTGACCTCTCTGCGCCCATCTTCTAGCAAATTCAATAAAGATTCTCTCCCCGCCACTCAAAGTACTTTCTTCAGTTATCCGGTTGGCAATTATGTTTATAGTGAGTTTGATGTTATTTATCTCTACCCTCCCAATTATATTTACCAGCACTCATAATTTTCATATCTCATGATAATTCTGATTTTGACTCCCTGGACTACTGGATATTTGTCTCAAAAGTATCTCAGTACAGTCTGCATATTTACTTACAAATACAACACGTCTTCTTCGAAACCTCTCTAGCAACTTGTCCGTCCAGGTATCCATTGACTTTCCTTAAAGCCATTTTCTCCTAACGAATAGATTTATCCTGTTCTTGAACCAGGCATTCGGAGTTAGCCTATATGTGTCACACCCGCTGCAGGTCGGAAGATTCTTGTATTCACCGTTTAAGTGATTTCTACGAATTCTTTGTATCTTTGATTCTTTGTCAAAATATATCTTTCCTAGAGAATCTTGTCGCACGTTTCCTAGTAATAGATCGTCCCCGCTTGTTTTTAGATAAAATGCTGCGCAACAAGGGTAAACATCCCCGTTTCTTCTTATTGCAATAACAGTCCAGAGTTCCATGCATGGATATCTTCTTGCAAAATCAGTTTGAGAAGTGCTAAAAGGTACTGTGTCTATAGTACCTCCATGACTTACAACTTCGTTAATGAAGACCTTATCTTGTTTCAAAAGATGTCTTTTCCAAAAAGCATAAAATGCACGTATTTGGTTTGATGTTTCCTTAGTTTTCATAAATTGAATATTAACCCTCGGTGACTGCGACGTCAATCTTCTTCTGAGTTCTAAAAAATTAACAATATTTCTCACCACTTTCTCATGAATATTCACACCCATCATTTCAAAATAGGTATGGGGATCACTCACATTCAAACTCACCACAATCTCATCAACTCCTCCCTGGATAATTCGGGTAGAGAATTCTGTGTCTAGTAAAGTACCGTTCGTTGTTAAAACGAATTTTGTCAGTGGAAGTTCTTCTTTTACTAGCGCTATCAGTCTTGTTAAATCACGATACAAAAGCGGTTCACCCAGCCCCATCGGATTAAATGATAATGATACCTTCATCTTTTTCATATCATCTATTATTCTCTTCAAAAGAGAAAAATCCATATCGCCCACCTCAAGATTCTCTATCAGAGGCCTTGAACACATCCTGCACTTCAGATTACACCTCATTGTTATCTCGCAATCAAGATCATAGGTGGATACTATTAATTTCTTACGCGTTATTAATCGTGCCAAAAAGCTTTTTTTTATTCCATCCATCATCGAGGGTGAAATATATTTCCGTAACATCTCTTCCTTCAATTAGAGTTTATTAATGGAGTTTACCTCCGAAGAATCTTCTCTAATACCTCTAAACCCTCGTCCGCACTCTTATCCCAACTGAAATTTCTTGCCCAGTTTAGGCCATTCTTACCCAGTTTTGTCCGCAAAGCTTCGTCTTTCAGAATTTCTACAAGTTTTCCTACTAATTTGTCAACATTGCCGTACTCAAATAGAAATCCCGTTTTCCCATCCTGGACAGAATCTCGTAACCCAGGTACATTTGAAGCGATCACCGGCGTACCACAAGCACTGGCTTCGATCGAGGTTACTCCCCAACCTTCTATGAAAGATGGATTGACAAATACCCAAGCTTTTTGAAAGATTTCAATCTTTTCTCTCTCCGCCACATATCCGTAAAACTTCACCTTTTGATCAAGCTCTAATTCCTTAGTTAGCCTTTCCCAAGCTTCTTGTTTTGGACCCGAGCCTCCAATAACTAATTCAACTTCCGGCACTCTATTAGCTATTTCTCTCATAGCGTAAATCAATACGTCAATACTCTTATAGCCCTTTAATCGACCGATATACACAATTAAAGGATGTGGAGATTTCCTGCCTGGAACATATTTTATTGAATCTACACCATTATGAATAATCGCTATCTGATCTCCGCCTAGTCTAAGCTCTTTGATTTGCTCTTTGGAGCTTTTCGAGACAGTGACACATCTTATCTTCCTATACATCAAAGGCATTAGCTTGCTTTCTAAAAAGTAAGCTACCCAGGATAAGGGAAACCTCAGTTCTTTGAAAAAAACTTCTCTGTGAATATGATGAATAAGCAAGAGCTTTGGTACAGAGACATATAACGGAGTAAAAAAGGGAATACCGTTCTCAGCATCAATTACTACGTCGTATTTCGATCTAAGTCTTAAGAGGTAATGCAAAGCGGCAAAAAAATATACTCCGAATTCTCCGCCTGTTCTCCTGATACGAATCCCGTCAATAATTTCTTGCTTTCTTGCATTGTTATAACCTGCGCATAGCCACCCTACTATATGACCTCTCTTTACCCATCTTCTAGCCATTTCATGAAGATATACTTCTGCTCCTCCTGCATAAGGATGGGTAATATCTCTCCAATTGAAAATGAGTATTGTCACCTTTATCCTTTAGCCGATCAAGTTTTTAAAAAGGGAATGTTTCAAACGCAGTCTAACGACACTAGCAAGCATTATTGGTGCTACTCTTTTGAGATCCAAGGTCGAAGTATCTTGATCTGTCCAAATGGTAGGAAACTCTTTGATTCTATACCCTTTCTTGTGAATTTGATATAGCAAGTCTATATCAAAAGCAAAGTTAGTAATACCGAGTTCATTCACAACACTTTTTATTACTCCCTTCTTGAAAACCTTTGCTCCACATTGAGTATCTTTATAGGGAAATAGAAAAAGTCCTCTCACCAAAATGTTGAATCCTCTACTGGCTACTTTTCTAGATAAGGACTGTTTTTTTGCAATAACTGAATCGCCAAGCCACCTTGAGCCCAGAATACCATCGTATTCACCAATATTATCAATTAGTCTGGCAAGCTCTTCTGGACTTGTCGCTCCATCTGCATCCACATAAGCAATTATGTCACCTTTTACTAACCTAAATCCGACAATTAAAGCCCCACCTTTACCAATTGACTCAGCAATATTTCTGTATTTCAGAGAGGGATATCGAGCACTAACGGTCTTTACGATTTCTAATGTGTTATCGTGGCATCCGTTTAGAACGACCAAAATTTCACAGTTACCAGTAAAATAATTGAGATAGCCAACCAAACATCTCTCAATCCTTTTTTCTTCATTGCAAGCTGGTATTATTATAGATATTTTTCTTTCGAGTCCCTTCACAAAGTAGTTTCCTTCTTTCTAACTAAAAATCTACTCTTTCTCACCTAAGAGCAAGAATCCCATCCCTATTTAATATAGAAACACCGACCCCAACTTCAAAAGTAGTCCTCTTATCCCTCTTTCAATTTCCAATCATAGGGAATATCATTTTTATGGGGGTCCAGACGATACTCGTCAGGTTCGTTATAATTATATGTTTCTGTGGGGATATTTATCACTATAGCCTCTTTTTCTCCTATACATTTAAAGCCGTGATAGACCGTCTTGGGAATGTGCAGAAGACCGGGTTTATGTTCTCCCAGGAAGAATTCATTCACCTCACCATATGTAGAAGAATTCTTTCGCCCATCATATAGAACTATCTTCATCATCCCTTTAATTACAGCCATATTGTCATCCTGCTTCTTGTGATAATGCCAGGCTTTTACCACCCCCGGATAGGCGGTGGTCATATACACCTGACCAAACTTCTTAAAGAGCTCGTCGTCGGTTCTCAATATCTCCATTAAGCGACCCCGCTCATCAGGAATCACTTTAAGCTGCTTCAGTTTTACCCCCTCAATCATTCTCCCGCTACCTCCTTGAAATTCGTATATCGTATTGCGCAATACGCATCACGCGATACGCATCACGCACGACGAATTTTGATTCACGATTCACAACTTTCCTAATATCGTCACTTAGACCTTTTGAGATTGCTTCGGCTGCGCCTCGCAATGACAATCAAGATGGTCCTTAAGAAAATCCTTCAGAGCTTCTTTCCAATTTCTCATACCATTGCCCAAACTCAATCTTAAACAACAGTTCTCTAAAACAGAGAACTTAGGTCTGGGAGCAGGGCGAGCCAGTTCCTCAGAAGTTATGGGTATCACCTTCACTTCTCTTATTCCGGCAAGCTTGAGTATCTCCCGGGTAAACTCATACCAGGAACATCTTCCCGAATTAGTAATA
>SDBU01001941.1_pt1 | contig 28419 bp, 62 predicted proteins | sample 2277071 | NCBI WGS metagenome assembly SDBU01 (sample SAMN10397929, study PRJNA504765) | marine sediment metagenome | isolation source: marine sediment core GS08_GC12, 126 cmbsf | place: Arctic Ocean: Gakkel Ridge, Loki's castle | collected 2008 | reverse complement strand
TAGCCGCAGTGTCGGCGCCGGTGGCCAGTCTGGTACTCCAAATGAACTTAAAGCCCATAAAGGTATCAACCTTGCCCTGCGCCAGTGCCTTGACAATATTGTAATCCGAACTCTTTACCTCAGTAGTGTTCATTAACTGATTGACATTGTGCGGATTAGTGAGGAAATAACGCTGCCTGTCAGGGTCTATTTCAGCGTTATCTAAAAGCTCCTTGCAAGTCAGGAGTTTGGCGATAGTCAGTGGAGTTTCGGTTTGGTCGCCATGGGGCGAACCAGCCGCAACGATAGCGCCGTCCGAGTCGATAATTCTACACTCACCAACTGCGGAATAAGCAATAGTCGTCCCACCGGTATGACCGCCGAAAGCATTACCGCCTAAAACAGATATAATCACATCGTCTATCTGCCTGTTCAAAGAAAACGACTGATTCTGCGCATAGGGAGACTGAGGGTCTATAAGCATTTTCAGGCGGTCTGGCTTGTCAATTATGTCGGCAGGGACTACGTAATCAATTATAGTCAACTGCCGTCTTGTATGGTCGGCATCGGAAATAGGAGTCGCGCCGTGTCTTGCTCCACGAGGCTGAGCGTCCTTTGGGCCGATGCGTTCCACAAACATTGTATCGCCCGTGACCGGTTCTATACGGCAAGCCATCCTTAGTTTTGCCGGTTTTTGCTGCGACAACATAAGGATGTTCGCTGATACCTGGTCAACGAAAGCGATGGGTATTTGCGTACTCATCTAATTAGCCTTTCAATAAAGTTATTTTGCCTCGGAAGGATAATCCACAACAAGTGGGTCATTCCTATTTAACGCCGGTGGGCGAGCGGTTTACCGCTATTTTCCGGGGCCTTATGAAAGGCTAATCCGTCTTATGTAAAACTGGACAAGGCAGTTAAGTAGTCTTCTCCGGTTTCATTTTTGTTCTTAAAGCCATAACTTGTTCGGCCAATTTCATTCGCTGTTCCTGTGTCCCATTCATATAAAGAGGATTGGCCATAATCTCGTCTATCTGAGTCTGATAATCGGCAGGTGTCGGGACATTAGTGAAGTTAGGCGGCTTCCCTTCGGTGAACTTCTCGCCTAAATTTATAGAGTACCTTATGAAGTCGGGGTCGTTACCGAATTTATCGGTAAGCCGGGTCTTAAACTCCAAATCGCCCTTAGTACCTTCTTCTATCGCCATATTCCCAATATGCTTCTTTTGGTCATAAGCAGCGCCGTATTCCACTGAAAGTCCGGTTTTTAGTTCGGACATCTGATGCTCTTCATCCTGTTTCATACTCTGTAAATCAACTAACATATCCTGTGCAAAGTCGGCAATGAACTGGTCGGCTGCTTTTTTGTTTATACCGGCCTTGAAAAATCGTTCCTGCCAAACCTCTAACTTGGCCTTTGGGAATACTTTCTCCATCACCTCTTCGGGGAATCCGTCAGGAGCTTTCAAATTGAAATCTTCTTTTGTGTCCGGTCTTCCGCCTGCACGATGAAATGCTTCAATCTCGACTTCGCTTGATGCTTCAGTAGGAATAGCAATCGTATCCTTACCCACCATCGACTTAGTCATTACAAACGACTTCGCTATATCGTTCACGTTCTTAAAGCCTTTAAGGCTTTTTTCTTCACGCAAACTCTCGTCAAGAGTACCTTGCCAACCGTCCGATAACGAACCGTCAGTACCAAAGTAAACAGGAGGCTCTACTGGTGGTACTACTGGTGGCTCTATCGGCGGTGCTGCTATTGGTTCTACCATAATTTAATTCCTTAACTGATTGACGTTGTAGCTTGAGTTAGTTTGGCTACGATGTCAACTAAAACATCTTCTTTCTTTCGTGAGCCACCTGTTTCTTTGTTAAGTGGAACGCCAAGTTGTTTGGCTTGCTGCCGCCAAGTAGGTTCGGACTCCTCTAATTTAGACACATTATTGAAAGCGGCAACCGCAGCCTCTTTTGAACTTTCCACTGGTTCCTTACTTGTAAATTCCTTTACGTTTCGTGGGTCGTTCATATATTTAATGGCTGTTGACTTGAGCAGTTGGATATTGAAAGATTCCAGTCGTGCGCCGGAAGCTGCAATTATAACTTTATTGGAATCCATCTCTCTTGTGCCAGGATTGTTTTCTTTGAATATCACTTCCTGCTCTGCCGTCTGACAGAAATACGGCTTGCGGCCATTTTCAATAATCACCATCTTACTACCTATTTCGTTGCCGAGCTTATCTCTTTCTATTACCTTTCTCTTTTCGACAAAGTCGTAGGCGATAATCTCTTTGACCTGCACATGGCCTCGCGCAACATCGTCTCCCTGTTCTATTTCTTCGTACAGTGTTGGGGCTGCGGTAGTCCCTTCTGGGGTCACAGCTAATCCGTCATTACTCATAATTTACTCCTTTTCTTAAATTTTCTTCTGATTTCTTCTTCTATATCCATATTAAGTATTCTCTTAATCTCAAGAATTACTTCCCTTGAACCTTCATTCCAGTTACACGTACTCTGAGAACTTGCATTGAAAGTGGTCTTATTCTCAAAGCAAAATATTGACAAATATTCATAAGACCTCTTACCGGACGGTGTCTCAAATGAATGTTTGAAATCAGACACCAGTTGTTCAAGCGCACTCCGTTCCTGCTGCTCAAGTGCTTTCTGTAATTCTTCTTCTTTTACTTTTTGTTGTTCGTCAGGGGTCATTTCTTCTTTCTTTTGCGCTTATGTTTCTTTTTCCTGCGTTCTTTTACTGAGTGACCTGGCATTATTTTAATCTCCTTATCCTTTTAATTGCTCCTTTTGGTATTGAGTGCATATCTGAAAATTCAGACATCCCTTCTTCTGGGTCTGTACTTAAAGCAATACTAATTTCTCTTTTTGAACTCCCGAAAAAGTATCCCACCGATTTACATAAATCCGCTTTTGAAACTTTCTCCCAATATTCTTTACTATGCCAACCCGACCTTGTTGTTGCATCAAACCATTCTATTTCAAGAATTTCGCCTCTTTCATAAGCTCTCGACATTATTTCTTCCCCTTCCATTTAGAACGATTAAACGTATCACCCCATACATATTTCCAGAAATCGTGAAACCCTGCCGTTCCTTGCTTAAAAACTTCAAAAGCATTCTTCCAACCGACAAGTCTAAATAAGTCAAAACCCAATCTGCTGCACATTATTTTTTTCTTTTAACAGGCGCTCCACCTGCGCGAGCACCAAAGAATCCCTTCTGTTTCTTAGTCAAAGACTTTCCGTGAACTTTTCCGTGTCTTAAAATCTTTTTGGCTTTTGTTTTAGTCAGTTTCTTTGCCATTTTATGCTTCCATCAATACTTCTGCCGGACTACCGGATTCAGGTGCTTTCGTAGTTCCGGGATACGCCTGGCCGGCCATCTGTGCCTCTTCTAACGCCTGTTGACGTTCTAACGCAGCCTGACGTATTCTACGCTTCTCGTCTCTTTCTTCCTCAGATGCCATATCTTCAGCATTAACACCAAACGTCCTTCCCATTCGCATAACGGCATCATCGGCATCGACATTATCAACTGCGCCTGGAAAAACTGATTCCATTTCACCGACAAACGAAACCCACTCCCGAAACGCCTTTGCCTGCTGACTTCTTAATTCAAGAGCAAATGGACCTACGAACTCCAAGCCGAAATTAACACCCTGTAATTCAACAGGGGGCGGTTCAACTTCTCCGTTCCGGATGAGTAGCAATATACTTCTGGTCATACACTTTTCCAAAAGCTCATACCATACCCTTGCTACCGGAGGGCCAATTTTATGCCACGTCTGCTTAATTCGTTCTCTTATTTCAAGCGTAGTCCTTCTGTCACCGGTCAAATTCTCTAACGGAGAAAACGCATCCTTAAAGAACGCCCTGTGTATTAAATCTTCCTGCCTGTTTAATGATTCATCAGTTATGGGAAAATTACCATGTAAACCACTATCAAGAGCTTTAATTGAACCCATTTCCTGTACGACATTATTGGCGCCTGGCGTAACTCTAACCGGCCCATTGACAGAATACAAAACTTCCCTTGGTGGATTCGCTGCCATATTACCAACGTCAATCCAGTTCCTCATCGTTCTATCGAGAACTTTAATCTGCGGAAGTATCTCCGTCCCTATCCCACGTCCGTGCTTTTCGTTTGCCGGTCTTTTCCATCTTGCGCTGTGATATGGGAATTCAGGAAAACCACTTTCGGCAACTATTAATTTTTCCTTTTCGTTTACTACTACAGATTCCCAGGGCATATTACCAAAGAACCTCTGCGATAGATTAGGATTGATTATTTCACGAGGTCGGGTAAGATAAATGAAACTGAATAGTTCATTAGACTTTTTGGGGTCGTTGAAAGCCTTCATAAGGTCGGTAATAGTACCATCTTCCTTTTTACTAACATTATCCTCACCAAACTCTTCTATCGCCTGCCTTGGCGTATATTCTATGGTTAGGACTATTCCATCAACCAGCTTCTTACTGTTCTCAAGATACTGGAACGAACCCAATACACAACTTTTGTAATTCAGACCTATTTTTGGAGACCATTCGGAAAAGATACTCGCTGGGCCGAATATTATTAAAGACCTTAATACCTCGTCAAATTCGGTTATGAAATTGGACTTGTATATTTTTTCGTGAGAAACTTCTGTCAGCATAGAAGTATATCTCTGGATTGTATCGTTAATCTCGTTATTAGTCCCAATTTTTATAGCAAAGAACGGCTGGCCCGAAGGTATTAAAATCTGTTTCAATCCGGACACCATGTCCTCGGAGTCCAACATAGGGGTCTGGTCGTAAATCTCGGTAGTCCTTATCGAACCCGGTTCGAAAGTCGAATCTATCTGGACGTAGGGATATAGCTTATTAGCGGTCTGTTGCCATAAACTCCTTATATTTGCCTGCAATGCCAATTCCCTGTTGCGGAGGTCTATTACTTGTTCTGCTTTAGTTGGCATAATTTATCCTAATACCTTTTTCTTACCCGTTTCCCTTGGAACTAAATCGCCTGTTAAAAATGTCTCGCGCCTGCCACGTGGCCGTCTGCGCCTCGCTTGCGTCCCTACTTCCTCGCCTACTTCTGGCAATGCGGCGGGTGGAGGTAATGGCGGGGGTGTAGGAATTTGTATCTCTGGTATCACAAGACCTGTCATTTGTCTTTCAACTCGTTTTAATTCTTCCCCAACTTTGCCAAATACTTGCTTCTCAATTCGCTTAGCTTCTTTGAAAACCTTTTTGAACGGTCTTGCAATCTCTTTGAATGAGAAACCAAATTCCATAAAGCCGGTTTCAGGGTTAATTTTATTTTTACCAGAGCCAACAATAAATTCTTCAGTATCAGCCCCATTTTCCTTCATAAAATGTGCAATAACCGCCCTAAAATCATCATCTTCAGCCAACGTTCGTGGTATAATAATTTCGCCAGGCGTTAAATGAGCAATTATCTTATCGCCCTTTCTTCCTTTGCTTTCGATATTCTTTTTTGACATAATCCTATCCGAACCTCATTTTCTTTTCTTCTTCCGGCACGGGAATTAAATCACCGGTCAGGAAAGTCTCCCTGCGTCCTCTCGGTCGCCTGCGCCTCGCCTGCGTTCCAACTTCCTCACCTACTTGGGGAATGGGAAGGGGTGGCGGAACCGGAGGTGGTTTTACTACTTTCGGTTTCGATATAAGACCACTCATAATTATATTTCTAATGGCGCAACAAAAAACGGGCAAAGTGAATGAGTGGACATCCACTTGCCCGTATTCGTTGCATATTTAAGCGAGGGATTTCTTCCCCACAGAAAGGTAACTATTTAGTTGTCAATTCAAGTTCTATTGGTGACTGCTTTGATACTCTACAATTCATATTAAATGTAATTCTATTGCCACATTCACACTCTATCGGAGTATCAAAAATGTAATAGCCTTCTTTGACCACATCAGCCTTGCCGCATTCTAAGCAATCTACCTGCTGTACTTGCCAATATTCTCCATTAAAAGGCGGCTTAGTTCTTTTCATAATTAGTTTCCAATACTTCTTTTGCTTTTTCTCTTTTACTAACTAAATACGGTTCAATCTCCAACAAAAACCGGATACATTTTTGATTATGCAAATGCCAATACCAACACGGTTTGCTATTTGGCCTGTTTTTCCGAACATTAAAAAGAATGCTTCCTTCATAATTATCAGCAAGTTTTTGCAATATTCGCAAATCTGTGTTATCAACCCGTACATAAGGCTGTGTTTTGCTGCCTCTTCGATTATTACGTTTTGTAACATAACCTTCGCCATCTACTATTCCTGCCGCCCAAGCATTTATCGTTTCCGTGGCCATTAGATGTCTCCTTTAATTTACAGGCACCTAACTGCCGTATTTGTTGCTATTGTCAAACTAATCTTTACTTAAAAAATTCCGCTTGTCAAGTATTATATCCTTGCATATTCGTTGCTTAATTTAATTGTATAGTCATTCTTCAACAAAGGGCATAGGAGAGGAAATTTGTAATTGCCGTAAGAACCCAAAGGACATTCATTGGCAGTGTCACTTTCAATCTCACCATATAACCCACATTGACATTCACTATTAAATGGGCATTCCATAGGATTCTTTACCTCTATATCCATAATTATACCCTCACGTATTCTGAGATTACTTCTTCTTGTTTATGTTTATATCGACTTGAAGATACCCTTAGAATACTTGAACGGGAAGCGGCCAAAATAAGATAGTTCAGTGCGTTCCTGTAATGTTCGTTCTCACCCTTGTACCGGTATTGTTTTGCACCCGTCCGCTTATTGGTCTCCAAGAGTTTATAAGCATTGCACATCTGCTTTGCGAACTCTTTAATCTCAGGACAAATTCGAGGGATAGTCAACATGCCTGGCGTAACGGCTATCCGGTGGGTCTCATCGAACAATGCTGTTCGGTAATCTTTTACTACCTTTTCTTTAGTATCCCATTTCCGCAGGAACGCAGGATTGTCCGAATATTCACATAAGAATATCTGGTACGGTTCTTTGGATTGAAAGTCCCTTACTATATCACGAAACGGACGCATGTCTATAACGGCACTTGTGACGTGGAACCGTCTAGCTAAATCGTGTATCTCCCGCCACGAAGACAATGCAACAGTCTTGAATATCGTATATTGCTCGTTTCCAGTTCTGGCGCCGATGATGATATGCTTTACGTCACCTACGTCAACACCCATCGCACAAGGGCCTTCGTGAGAACTATATTGCTCTTCCTGTCCGCAACATTCGTAAATCTGGGCTTTCGTCAACTTGTCCTCAGCGGCAATATAAGGAAGTCCCAGTCTTAATCTGTAAACATCGGCAATATTACCTTCGGGCGGCTCTCGGAAATCACGCAGAATATCAAGTGGGTCACAAACGGCACTCGATAACTGCGACCATCTGTAACCTTTCATATAGTTTGTATTCTCTTTTATCTCCGGTTGCCATTCGCCGTCCCTAATAAAGACTTCACGACCACAATTCTTGCAGGCTATATAACCTTTGCCTTCACTTCTCACTCCCACGCACCGCTCAGGGTCATCCAAGAAAAATAGTTCCGCACAAGTTCTTCTGGTCAATGAAGTTGTTGCAGCAGACGTTGAAATTATACCCTTGCAGCTATCACATCCCCGCCACCAGTGACGATGGTCTGACTTCTGCCATTGTAAGTCGATACCGAGGTCGGGAATAATCGGGTTTCCGATAAATACCTCTTCCTGCCAAGGCGAATCGTAATATCTACCACGAGCCTTGGCGATTACTTCTTCTTCCATATGGTCAACTTCATCGAAGACTATCTTATCGACACCGATACTCTTCATCTTGGAAGATTCCGATTGCTCACCGCGCTTTTCACTTAAACGCGCACCTCTCAAATACAGAAAGGCATCGTTTATCTTTTTCAGAGAAGCCGTATCAGTTCCCTTACCGCCACTCTTGACGTGCCGACCTATCGCCAGTCTGTTAGAAGAAAGCAACGGGGCGAAACGACTCTTACTAAACTCGTTGACATCGTCAGTAGTGGGGAATAAATACAAAACGCCCTCTCGGTAACGACTGTATATCATCCCGTGCAGACTTTTGAGTATCTCTATTTCACTAAACCCACCACGAGTGGCCTTCATATAACATACCCGCTTACAGTCGTTGGCCATCGGCTCAATTTGGTATTCGTGGTTCTCAAAAGTATAAACAGACCTCTGGAGCTTAATATTATTAAGGGTCGCCCAGTATCCAGCGTTTACCTGTGCTAATTTTTGAGGGGTTATGTCCATCCTCTATTTATTCTCCTGTGCTTTTGCCCTGTCCCGCCCACTTTTCAATCTCTCAATTCTTTTTTTTGTCTCTTCCCTGTCGGGTGGTTTTGGCAAATAAACAGTATCTTCCAAATGATTTATTGCAGAATTTAATAATTCAAGATAAGGGTTCATTTATTCTCCTGTGGCTTGAATTTAGAACAAGCTGGTTCTCCACCATCGTGAACATCAGTATTAGGAGACTCCCGACATACGGATTCAATGAAAAAGTCACAATCTTCACAATACTTTTCTTTCCACTTTGACAAGATAGGCCAGTTTTTACTCATACTTCGTCCTTCCTCATTCGTTCAAATGGTTTCATAAGTTTTCCACCACAAGGATGACATTCAGAACAATGCCAGCCCCCTTTTAATCCTTTTCCGCTAACATCAGGGTAACAACGCCATCTATTATGAAACCAACTACAAATTAACCACTTTTTCAGCCAATATATCATACTTCGTCCTAATCCTTGTGTTTTTCAGGGCTGTGCCATTACTATCGCCAGAAAACCCAATGCTCCCAACACCGGCGATATTACCGTCAATACCAACAAAATAACCAAAGTCTCAAGTATTGTCAATTGATTCATACTTTACGCCTCTACGGGACTAACCACTTCAATTTGACGACGACCTCTGCCGTAATCCGAATACGGGTTTTTTGTGAATTTCTTTTCTCTATTTAAGGCTAATACCCTATATCCCCCCTCTGGCTCCCATTCAGTACCAAATAATTCTGGTATTTGATTTAATAACTTAACAAATTGCTCCTGCCATTCATCCGGCATAGATTGTAAAATACTGCGAGGCAAAACAAGATAATTTGCATAAGTCAAATTGAAATACCCGTGTATATGCTCTTTTGTCTCTATTACGGTTTCCATAAGCCTAATCCTTATAGTTTATCCACTCACGGGACTCTCCGGAGCTTGTAGGGGGACTGGATGAGACATCTCAACCGTACGAGGATAAAACTTGCCACCTTCCCAAACCTTCAAACATTCATTACACAAGAATTGGCCCGGTTTAGTGCGCTCAACCCGCGATTTCCAACCACAACCATAACAAATATATGGATTTGCCATAAATTACCTATCTTAACTATTCCTCTTGCCGCTATCCAATTTAGCTTTCATTTAAGTATTAACTTGACTATGCGTATTTTTCATAAAAATGTCGGAGGACACTATGACTTATCCTTAAATTCGCCACACCATTGTAGGCATAAAGTTCTTGGCCACAATGCAGCAACGCTACCGCAATATTCACTTTTTGCTTTTTGCACCAAACCATAAACGAGCGGCGGGCTTCGGCGATGGCAAAAACCTTTACTGTTGACGCCTCTTCCACATATTGGGTTTATAAGCCAAAATTTGCATATCCCACATCTTTCATGCTTTTTACTTCTACTCATATCTTACCTTTTGACCCCCACAAAAGTTACACCTCGTCTTTGATGTTTGGCATACCAAAACCAATTTGTACACGAAAAATTCTTTTTGTCATTAAGACCTCTTGCTACTGCGAATTTCATCAAAGCACTACGACATATACCATCAGCTATAACAGGGTCGATATATACTTTTATTTCTTCCTCCATTATTTCCTTTATTTTTAAGTATTAACTTGACATTCCGTAAAATGTATATAAATCTCAGAGGACACTATGACTTTAGCCACTTAAAACAACAAACCGCTCTCATCTTCTACTGATAAAATTGTCTCTATTCTTGCTAATCGCTGAAGGGCGTGTAGTTCTAAATGGCAATTAGCACATATAACATCACATTTTTTAACTTCAGATAATATAGCCGAAAAAGCCTTGTCTCTGCCAAGAGATATATCAAATTTCTTCGCTGCAGGGTCTCTGTGATGAAAAACAAGGCAATAAGAGCGCGATTCACCGCAAATTGTACATTTATGAGCAGCTTTATATTCCTGTAAATATATACGAACCGCAATCCTATTATTACGTTTCCACTCTTTCTTTTGCTCTGGTCTATTTTTCATAAATATATTATATAACCAATCCTAAGAAAAAGCAATACTAAGAATGTGCTTGACCATCTGCAAATATCACAAATTTGTCGATGCATCTAATGACTATAGCAAACCGGGGGGCTCTGGGGGTCTTCGTGTTCTGCGGAGGCCGGCCCTTCGACTAATATTCCTTGAGCTATGAGCCTGTCGAGGTTATACTGCTCAATGGCATTTATGACGTGGTCTCCCCACATCAGGCGCTCATCCGCACGCCTTAGCTCATCTGTTCGTTGTGTCTTAGGCTTACCCATTAGCTGCCCTCATCTGGATGTACGCCCATTGGTTATCACTCACACCTTCAGGTCTAACAAGCGTAGTCTGTTTAGGTCTAACAAACTCAGGTCTTATCGTCACGCCTGTGTTAGACCCTAAAGCCCTGCGTTTACGCATATACTCTCGTTGGTAGTCTGTCTTAGCTTGGCCTGTAAGTGGCATTAACCTGCCTTTCCCGCCTTTGCGGACTCAAAGTTCAGGATATTGGCTATACGCTGAAGCTCTACAACCTCAGTCTTGTCTAAATTGGCCTGTTCTGTGCGTTGTGCGTTGTCTTGAGCGAACCAGCCGCAGTTCTTAGCTAAGTCCTGAAGGTAGGGATGAGCCAGTGTAGTGTCTTTACGCTTCATGTACTGAGATAAGTACTCTTTAGTAACGAATTCACGGCTATTAACGTCCTCAGCCTCAATTTTAAGCCCTTCAGCCTCTATTGCAGCTTTAATCCTTGTATTTCCTAAGAGATATTCTGAAGCTGTATTCGCATATTTCCACTTATACCCTGCTTTAAGTGCGCTCGCAGTTGCATTACCTTTTGTGCCATTATCCCCGGTGTAATACTTTACAAACAAGCTCTGCCGGTAGTTTAAGGGTTTATCTATCATTCAAACGCCTTTTGTAATTCAAACAACGTGGTTTTCTCGAATAAATCCACTCTTTCAATCAAATCACCAATTTCCACTTTCGCCTTACATACCAATTTGTGCTGTTCCCGGTTAAAACCTAATTTGTCCAGCTCATTAGCTACACAAGTCATTAAGCCTTGTATCGTCTTTACTATTAAAAGCTCTGTGTTTGGCTGTTCAGGCATTTAATTTCTCAATCTCTCGACCGCCCATCTCTTATAAGTTTAGGTTTTTCTTGAGCCTTGTGCGTTTCTCTATAATATAGCCCTGAATCAAAGTATTCCCGCTGTACCCGCGCACAGTGTGCATCTACACGCTCCTGGTGCTCTTGTGAGCGGTTAAACTGGAACGGATGCGATATATCACCTGTCCGCTCTATATGAGTCTTTTCAAAGGTTATGTTTAACATTTTTCCCTTATACTGTCAAGGTGAGGTCTTTATTCATATTCTTATGCAAATCTTACCCCGCCTTTTAATAGTGTCAAGGCTCGATGTTTCCTACGCTCCAACGATGTCATCTCGTTTGAATGGATATGAAAAAACGTCTTTGGCTTGATATATCTCAGTAATCCTATACCATCAGCACTTAATTCATACCTCATTCCAAATAGCCGCGTCATTCTATCCATTCCTATCCCTTTCTTATTTTCTTTACATCCAGGATTTAGGCTTTTGCACGGCCTCTATGCGCCCGTCTTCGTCTTCGCTCTTTTTGTCCTTTTTTGGCCATTCTTTACATCCAGGATATGTTATCAATCTATCGGCTCAATGGCTGGGCCACCTAATAAATCAGTTAAAGCACTACATTGACACTCTGAAAACGTCTTTTCGCCCTTATGATAGGGTTCAAATGCCTTTTTTACTTTCTTGCGCATTCTACGCTTTAATTTATACTTTCTTAACCTTAGCCACATATACCTTCCCTATGCCCTGTACTTGTCTAAGTATATGATATACTTCTCTAAGTACCTTCTGACCTGTTGATGGGAGGGAGAAGAGAGAATAACCCTAAGTATTTAGGATTAAACTCTCAATTCAGACCTGCGTCAGGTCGGTCGAATGTCAAATTTACTTAGCATTTCACCCATTTTAACGTGGCCTTACGTTCACTACCGCTAAGTCAGTGCAGATACAATCTGGCTCATAGAAGGGTCAGGCTATAAGACTTTAATTAGCCGTTCTTTGCCTCTTCGGCTCATTCTGCCACTCTGGGCCAGACAGGAATGCTCTGCCTCATTGTCTTGGCCTACCGGAATCCCCCCGGCCAATAAAAAAAGGCTTGCCGGCCTAACTTTTGTCAAACCGACAAACCCTAATACGGGAAGTAGGAATCGAACCTACGGCCTCGTGGTCCCAAACCACGCGCTCTACCGATTGAGCTATTCCCATATTATCTTTTATCATATTCGCATCCTTGCTTCACCCTGCTATACTCCGTCAACTGCAAATATGTTCGTATTCAATATTTGGTGCTGCCAGCGATAACAGCGGCGTAAGAGTCCGCGAAACTCGAAACTCTGCTATCGGTCGGACACCCGGCAGCACCATCAACACCATAGTCCAGCTTCGAAGGCTGGAGACTCGATAGCTCACAGGCTACTGAGGATGTAATTATAGAATATCAATACAAACACAGAATCGCAAGAATAAAATAGTGTCACTACCTAAAATATATCAGATTTTCTCGTTTCATAAGTCTATTCCTTATCTATACTTATAAATATCTCAATGTCACTACCTGATTTTTCTGTACTTTCACGCCGATTTAGCCGATAATACTTTTAGCAATTTAATCAATTTATTGAAAGGACACGACAATGAAAACAAGCACTTCACCAGAAACAGCAAGGGCGGGCAAAGTCTGCTTAGGCTGTGGCGAACCAAAAGAAGCAGGCGTACTGATTGTCTGCTGGAACTGTTTCAAGTACCGTACAGACATCACGCCCTTGAAATACTTCGAGGGCACGTTTGAAGAATGGCTCAATCAAGTAGCATAGCCAGACCAGCAGCCGGCGGAGTGCAAGGCTCCGCACTGGCTTTATGAGTAAAAGAGCACGACAACACATTAAACACTGGCTCGCCGAGGTTTCATTTCAAAGGAGTCGTGTCCTTCTCCTCGGCGGGCTTCTATTTATGAGGTGTGAAAATGAAACACAAACCAGTAAAACATCTTGCAGATTGTAAAGTTTGTTTTATACCGCACAAAAGCGGCCATCTTGTACGTGATAAAACAATCTGCCAAAAGTGTACTGCTTATAATAAATGTGTGGCTAAAATAAACGACAAAGTAATGGGAAATGTACTACGCAGAGCCAACAAGGTTTTTAGTAAAATGTTAAAATGATTGGGGCTTCTATTTTTAGGAGAATGAGATTATGGCAAAAACATCAGAATTTGGTAAGGGCTTGACTTATTGTATTGGATTATTCTTAGCACACGCCGAAAGAGAAATCCACAATACCAGTACAAATAGAGACTACCTTTTATGGTTTAATGGCGCAAGTGACCACTTGTACGATTTGGATTTGTCTAAAGTTAAAGATGAATTCTTAAAGGCAGATTTGGATAATTGGCGTGCCAAAATAATCCACTGGGGACATGGATTTTCTAAGCCTACCGCCACAGAGAAAAATTTTCATTGGTCGGTACAACAAGCCAAAGACTTTCTCAGAAAAATCGACAAGACAATAATTGGCGCAAAAACTATAAAAGGTAGTTGGGAATAGCCAAGCTAACAAAAAGACAAAGGCACTAAACAATACACCCGCTCACAGGGGTTATTCACCCCGCAAATTTGCCTTTGTCGCCCTTGTGAGCTTTGTTTTTAGGAGATTAGAAAATGAAGAAAAGAAGAACAATTTTACTCATCAAAATCAAAGTGGCCAACAAGCCAATGAAAATTATCGAGGCTAAGAAAAAAGACGGCTGGTCGGATAAAGACATCCGCCAACTTGTAAAAGGCGTTGTAAGCGCTTACCCGGGCGCTGTAATTACAACCTCGACAATAAGTAAAGATTAACCTAACAGCCGACACTGGAGCGCACGACAACGCTCCGGCGTGTGCTGTTGAAACTTGAACTTTGTTAGGAGATAAAATGGAATTTACAAAAGGTGAATTAAATTGCACTAAGAACCAAAGTTTTATTCTTTGCAACATAGTTAATGGCAAAGGAGAAGTTTTTTGTAACCAACCAAGATGTAAAGACCACGCCAAAGAGCTTGTCCGCCGCTGGAACGCCTTCGAAGATGGCGGGCTTGTGGATGAGTTGAGGAAGGCATTGGAAACTGCTGAAGTAGAACTTGAACAAAGATATAAAGCACAAGAAGGAAGCTCAATAGATAAATTAGCTTTGAAAATAGTTAAAGATGCAATAGCCAAAGCCTAACAACCGACACTGGAGCGCACGACAACGCTCCGGCGTGTGCTATGAGGAAGTTTAATTGAAATGAATATTGAAATACATCGAGTTAGTTGTAGAGCTTGTGAGGAAGTGTTCTGTGGATTGACGCTTGAAAAAGCTAAGAAGAAACACCAACAGCATATTAAAAAGTGTGAAACAATTAAGGCTCTTGAAAAGGTAGAAAGGTTTAGGAAAAAGGCGGAAAAAATTCTTGGGCGGAAAATGACTTTTTCGGAAGCCTCGAAACTATTGACCTCAAAAAAATGATATATTTGAGCAAGATTGAAAAACAAGCATAATCACCCACTTAAAAGAGAGTTCGTCCATCCTGGGCAACGTGGTGGCCTGAATCATAGGCTGAAAGGAGCTATAATGAGCGAAATACAATATACTATCGAAACAAAAAGAGGTTGGCGAATAATCTTAGTGGATGAAAATGATACAGATATTTTGCACGGTTACGCAAAAGACAAAGCTGAAGACCACGCCAAAGAGCTTGTCCGCCGCTGGAACGCCTTCGAAGATGGCGGGCTTGTGGATGAGTTGAGGAAGGCATTAGGAAAATACGGAGAACACGAAACGGGTTGTGTACTTGGCGAAGCCTGTAATTGTGGTCTTAAAGCTGCCCTTACTAAGAGTTGAGAGCTTCAATTAAAGGTTTCATCTGGCAACCTAAATATCGCCAGGGCTTTTTTTCTTCCTGTCTTACTAAGTCATTCAAAATCACCCTTGCAGTTTTGTTATTGCAAGCATCGTAATTATATGTCGATTGCACAATAAATATTGGACAGCCTTTCTCGCCTAATGGGCATTCCCTGCATTCCTCATCAAAAACTTCTCCTTCGCTTCCATTACTGAAATAAGCCATCATTTATCCTTTCTTAGGGCTTGTTTATAGGCTTCCAATGGGTAATATCGTTTGAAGGACATTGCCAATAAAATGCACTAAAATTATACGCAGCAACCCATACCTCGTTACCGTCACTAACAAAGCAAACGTCTGACCTGAAAAATTCTTTTATCTTTTTCGGCAAGCTCTCACTTACAGGTATCCAACGATGCTTCTCAAGTTCGGCTTCAAGCTCTGCTATTTTGGTTTCAAGTTTTTCGCAATAATCCCGAACCTCAGCCTCGGCACTATACATTTTATCGCCAATCCATAATTTAGGCATCTTCATTTCCTTTTAGGGCTTGCTCAGCCAATTTAGTATTTTCCACTTTGACACTTTGCCTGTATTATTGATTAAGTCACAAACTCTTTTAATCCGCTCCTCAAGCTCCACTTCAGCCTTAAAATGTTTACAGCCTTCTGGGTCATCACAAGGCATATTTAATGGTCTATCTTTTGTTGGTACTATGGGCATATCATTTATCCTTTCAGGGTTTTCTCAGCTGTCCTGTTAATAATTCTCATATTCTTCATTGCTGCCTCTGCTGTGACTGGCAATTTATAACTTGCTCCTGAAGTGAGGCGAATATTATCAAGTACCCTTTCAAGCTCTTTGATTCGCTTTTGAAGTTTTGTAATAGAGGTTGCGGCTTGTTTACATAATTCTTGTAAATCGCCTGGTACAATATCATCTTTAGCCCAAAGCCTTAATTCGTTTTTTTCGTTCTTGTGTATATCCATCTTCTTTTCCTTTCGCTCAGTTCTCAAATAAAGTTCTCGTTAATTCTTTTTTCAACTTCCACAACTTCGGCGGCAACCTATCCAAAGCACACATCTTTCGAAGAACTTGGTGGAGCGTACCTCTAATCCATTCGTCTTCAATAGTTTTTTTGGGCTTCTTTTCTATGGCGACTACTTCTCTGATTATTTCAGCGATAAGCCCGCCCCATCTGTCTTTATATTTATCCGACATATTATTTCCTTTCGCTCAGTATTTCTGGTCTCAACTCATCAATCAGCCAATGGATAAATACCCATTCAGGAGCTTTCCGCATCTCCTTGAGTTTGATTTCGGACGCAGTTTTGATATAATATGTATGTTGTTCTCGTTGCTGTTTTTCATAAGTCTTATTTTCAGCTTTTTTTCTTTGTAGCTCTCGCCATTCAGGAGTTCCCGTAAACCAAGTCCAGACCGCCGATTTCCAGCTTTTCATCTTATTCTTACCGACCATCCAACCATTGGAATTATAATGATGCCACCACTTGACGGGATTGCAAGTGCTGTACCCTATCCCAATGGCGTATCGCTTAACCTCTTCTATTGTCGGGGGTTGGAAAGTCATAAAACTGGATTCGCATCTGCTTCAATTTTAATCCAAAATTTATTCGGCGGTTTCATAAAACGAAATTGCCAGCGCAATACTACGCTGCTTTTCTTGCCAGTTGATATTTCTTTTGCAGCTTTTTCAATATCATCTACAGCTTTTGTCCATTCATTTTCCGACCATAACATTTTACCTAATTTGTGTCTTATTCTTGTTATAAGATTCATTTTCTCTTATCCTTTCTTAGAACAGGGCTTGCTGACCTTGTTTCTGCTCCTTAACAGATATTCCAGTTTCGCCTTGCCTTGCCCGTTTCTCTGCCATTTTGATATATTCCGGTTTCAATTCCACGCCGAGCCAATCACGCCGCAGCCTTGCAGCTACCTGTAAAGTCGTACCAGAGCCGGCAAAAATATCCATTACGATTCCGGGTCGAAATTCTGCATTACAGCCACAGTCCGTGTAGCCTTTGAAATGATGCTCCGTTGAATATACTTTATTAGGTCGATAGCCTTCTTGGTCTTTTAGCCGACTTATTTCTGTACTTCCTCTGGTTTTTGGCTGCACATATTTCAAATCATATATCTTCTCCCTCGCCTTACCACACTTGGTACAGACAAACCCAGGGCATCCGGCCTTTATCATAGGCTCGACTAATTTCTCTGGGAAAGTTGCAAAGTGGGCTTCTGGATAAGGTTGCGTTGGTATAGTCCAGACTGTGCGCTTGTTGCGGCCAAGAGGATTGACTTTAATAATAGCATCCTTGCCCCGTTCATTCATTCCTTTTTGCCAATCTCGCACACCAGCTTTATGCTCCTTGCGCTTCTGTTGATACTTTGTATTAGAACCTTGCCCCATTCGAGGCCGGTCCGCATTACTCTCTGTAAGATATGGCTCATATTGCGGCTCGAACCAATACCTCTTAGACTTTACGAAGAAATAGACGTACTCGAAATCGACTGTGAACCTGTCCTTTGCGCTCGAGGGCATCGGGTTCGGCTTGTGCCAGATTATGACGTTGCGTAAAATCCAGCCCCTATTTACCATCTCTATTGCGAAGCGTTGCGGGATTAGCATTAAGCATTTATCAATACCGCCAATTCTCAAGCCAGGTTGATTCTTGACTTCGCCGAACCCTGTATTTGTTATCGTCGAGGCTGATTTGCCATAAGTATCTCCCAGATTCACCCAGCAAGTACCATCGTCCCTTAAAACCCTTTTGACCTCATCGTAGATTGTGCAGAGCTTGTCTATGTACTCCTCGAAGGTCTTTTCAAGTCCTAATTGGCCGTCAACGCCATAATCCCTTAAAGCCCAATATGGCGGACTTGAAATACAGCAGTTGAAATAGCCATCAGGAAATACCTTTGCAGCCTCTGGCATTGCTCCGCAGATTATCTCATTTATAGGTAGCTTCATATCTCTTTCTTTAGGTCTTCAAAACATACCATACGTCTCTATCGAAAGGCAGCATTGCCTCTCTCATATCTTTTTTGTGTATTAAATCTAACGCCAATAAAGCAAATACAGTGTTCTTATTAAGTGTTTTCACTATAAAAGAATGTTCACAAGGATTGTTAGTTTCAGGAACCCAGTTTGGCTTGCGTGTAAATAATTCGTATCGGCCATTAAATTTCTCAGACTGTTCTCCGATAACAGAGCCTGTCATCATTTGTAACAACACTTTATATTGGGCTTTACTTAGTTTTAACGGCATCCGTCCTCTTTCTTTAGGTCTTTGAGCTTCTGTTTCATCTTCCTTCTTGCAGAATCTCGCCAAAAGTCCTAAACTTGTATTTTCGATATATCTTTTCAGTCATTCGTTTTATGCCTGCGCGTAGCTTCTTGTAGTCAATTTGGTTGTCTTTAACCACTCGCTTGGCTCTGCGTTTTCTTTCTTCTACCCATTGCTCACCATACAACTTAATCATCGCCTTTTTGTAAATCTTAGGCTGGCCGTGCATCATCACATTACAGTAGTTACATTGTAAGCGAATACACATTATATCAAATAAGACAGCGTTTCTTCGGCCTGAAATAAAATGTCCAGCATCCAAATACTCAATATGAAATCTTCGGTCACAGGTAAAGCAAATCCCCACAAACGCCAAGCCTGTTGTTTCCAGGCAACGCATAACCCGAACATAGTGCATCATATCCTCTGAGGCCTTATCCCGCTCTGTCTTTGCCATCCTTGACCTTTCTTATCCCCACTGTTCAGCCATTGCATCTAATTTCTTAACCCACGTTTTGAACTGTTCTAATGATAGATTGTTTTTTGCTCGATTACAGAGTGAACAGCACGATACGACATTGCCAAGAGAATATCCTCGCTTAGGGTCAACCCTATCAATGCCACTATAAACAAAACCCTCTTTGCAGTTTTTTGTTATCTTAACATTGCTCGGTGGTTCGCCACAATAAACACAATTCCCTTTTATAAGCTCAGAAAATCGCTTGTAGCTTAACCTGAAGGATAAATTCCTGTTTCGGGCGTGTCTTTTATATTGTAATATCAAGTGATTTATCACGCCACGATTACCAGGCAAACGCCTTGCAAGTTTTACCTCTCTTGATAAACACCCACAACTTTTTGTGTTGCCACTTTTTAATAAGGAGCCGTGAATAACTTTTTCTGTTCCACAATCACAACGGCACAAATAAAAACGTCTCCATCGTTTGTCTTTGTGATGAAAACGAATAATGGTTAATCGGTTAAATTTTATTCCTTTTGGAATTGGTTTTGTTTTGTTCATTGGCATTACACCATTATACATATATTTACGAAGAATACAATTAAAAATTCCACTGGGCTGCCATTGCGTCGGCTATGCCTTGAAAAAACCTGCTTCTATTATGTGCCCTATTTTTATTTATTCCAGAAGTGAAAAATCGTGGCGTTCCATCAGGTTTGATATATGACGGTTCTGGTTTTTCGACGTGGGTTTTTTTGTCTCCAAATAAATTATCCCGTTGACTGTGAATTAACATAGGTAAGTTTTTAAGCCACAACCACGTTGCCTTTAATTCTCTATCGCCAAAATAAAACGGCTGTATCACTTGATTGTACTTCGCTATTGTAGGAGAAGCGCATCCTTTGGGATTCTCTATACAAATCTTCTCGATAGGAGCAGTCCATAATTTCGCAAAAAAATCTAACGCTTGCAGTCTCTTAAAAACACGACCTTCATTATTCCAACTGGAAGTGCCGGCATAAGAAATGTAAGTACAAGGTGGATGTGCTATCATCAAATCCCAACCATTGCCAAGTATCTCAAGTACATCACCTTGAATATGTCGGCCTGGTCGTTCAGTAGGCAGTAAATCACAACTCCAAGCATCGTGGCCTCTGGCCTTGAAAGCATCACGGACGATTCCACTAAATTCACAAGCTACTAAGACTTTCATCTTTAACTTCTTTCTTAATAACAGCAAGGGGCAATAGGTATATCCTATCGTGCCCCTTGCCTTAATCTAACGCTCCAGAAGGAGGAGTATTCAGTTTTCAACAGCAAGAAGATACGTTTCGTGGCTATATAAATCTTCGCTGTATAATTCCGTAGCCTTGCCACTTACTTTGCGTTCCTCATCGTCCCATAGTGAAGGCATACACTCCAATTCTTCTTCTTGTATAATTTGTAGCTCTGCTTTGGGGTTACAACTCGATAATTTCGCCATCAATTCTTCAACTGTCATAACTTTGTCCTTTCAAAAAGTCGCTTCATCTGAACTTGGAATCACGCAAGACCATTGCTTTGCAGCCAAGATAATTACTTGTTCGATAAACTCTGTCATTTCTTTCATCGTCAAATCGGCAAGACTTTTCACAATCGGTATTTCTTTGCCCGTAGTCTTACTCACAACATATTCGGTTAGAAACTCGCCTTTGAGCAGTCCCTTGACCTCTTTTACAGTATAGCCCGAAGCCTGCGAACATAACACAAACACTACACCGTGAATATAACGTAGCTGCTGTAGGCTCTTTTCTTTACGCCAAGGCTGTATCGTACATTCGAGGTCGCCTTTTAAGCCCTGAATATACGCACAGAACAAGTCCGGCCTCTCGTAAACGAGATGGTCTTTGTCGAACTTGCATTTGAAACGTGGGTGTATCATATCAAAACGGGATTTCTGAATCAACTGGCGGCGGCGGGTTTTCGCCTACATATTCTGGATTAGGCCTGTATTGCGGCTTAGCTTTGGCAGGGTCTATACCTGTCATAGCAAATTCTGTCAAAGTAAGTATATCGTCATAACACTTACAATTCAAAGTGCCTGCTATTATCGCAGCTTTAATAAACTGTGTTCTGACCTTACCCCTGTTCTCAGCGTCATAATCCCTTGACCGAGAGACGTTCGTGCCCTGAGCGGCTCGCTGTGGCCTCGTAGCCCTATTCTGTGAGCCATATTGAGGGTCTTGAGGCTTAGTAAACTTGTTATAGTTCTGGTTTCTTTGATTTTGCTTTACCTCAATATTCCACTCTACCTGAGCGCCTACGTCATTTTCCGTAAGAGCCGTCTTAGAAGCCTTTTGGCCTACTATATCACCTTGAGCCGTCCGAACAGTAACGTCTTGATATTGATTGCCCCATTGGTCAGTAAAATTGGGAGGCATTATTGCTACGATTTGACCTTGTATTAACTGCATTTGTTCTCCTTTCGTTTTTGGGTCGCTAACATCCGGCCAAGGTAGAGCCAGTATTTTTCAGTTTGTTTTACACTTATAACAATAGTGTCAGTCTGTGTACCAATTCTAAAATTGCCATTGCTTTCCAATGTAGCTTTCAGATGATATTCTAATTTATCATCGCAACATCCTACCTTGACCTCTGCTAAGTCCGCAGACCATTCCTTCAAGAGGTCGAAGATGTTGCCGAGAATAGGGTAATCTGAATCGATACACATTCCAAATAAACAAGAATCCTCTCTCTTTCCACCATCACTTCCGTGGTGGAACAGTGTTATTCGGGGATTACCTTCTTCATTTATCCCAAAATCCCCGTGCCGAAGTTTCGGCTTCTCAAGCTCGCTGAGTTGGTCTCTTGTCTCTTTAATAGCTTTCGCAATATCTTTAAGACGCTCTTCGTAATTGTGTAATTTAGCTTCGAGTTCTGGTTTGTTCATCGTCGGTCTCCTTTTCAGTTCTATTTTGAGCTTCCGCCCACTCTCGCCTCAAATGACGCTGGGCTTCGGCGTGGAATTGCTGTTGTTCTTCTTCGGGTAAGTCTGCGATTTGGTCAGACATTAAGTTCATTTCTTACGCTCCTCTCGAACAAGACGTTGGACAAATCTTACAAGATTACGCTTGCCTGAAAAATTGGAGTTACCTGGGATATATTCAAAATTAGAATACATCAAATAATGCAGAACTTTTTCTTTGATTGTTTTGCGTTCTTTCATTTCTTATCTCCGTACAAAAATCTATCTATGATTTCGTGCATATGTTTCTCAGCGCCGGGATGGCTTGGAGTAATACCAAAAATGGTCGTATGCTCGTCTATGAACTCGCCGATTTGATGGCTAAGACGGAACCTCGCCATTCTGGATTCGGTTGTGTCTTTATCGTGTAATCTGTCTCGGATACGCTGTGTCATTGTTTCTCTGATAGCTCTGGTTGATGGATGTTGCCGATGATTTCGCCTTTATAACGATAATGTTTGTCGAGTATCACCCAAAGAGGTATCGTCTGATTATCAGCTATTGTCATAGAATTATGTGTATCGGTCGCTCGCCAAATCCAAAGTCCTGATTTGTTTTTCCATTCTACGACACCCCCCGCTCCGTAAAGACCATCTTTGACATCTATCAAGTCGCCACTATAAGCCTCTTTATTCTTATCCTTGAGGCCGGTACTCTGCCCTACTGTTTCAGGGATAACTTGGACAAAAGTTAAAACAAATGAAGCTGGCGTATGATATTTATCTGTAATTGGTATAATGTATGTAGCACCGGCTCGTTCAAAATACCATCCATATACAAAATCCTTACCATCTATGGGTATTCCTCTATCTTGTCTCATTTTGGTTTCTCCGCTTCTTCTTTGAGGGCTTGCTCAAAACCACAAATGCATTTTGCTCCTCCGTATTCATTGCATTCGTTATTGTGGCAACCGTATTTGTTTAATGCTTCCACTAATTCCTTGTGGCTGTTGATAATCTTTTCATATTCTGAATACTCTACATAATCACCATCGTCAGACAAATGGCAATTAACATCTGGGTCGTATCGTTGCACCATAATACATCTCCGTTTCTAAGCTATTTTTTTATGACATTTTAAGCATATTGGAATTACATCAAGTCTATGTTCGGGAGCGTATCCAAGATGATGATGATACTGTTCAGCTTGATGATTTCCGTAATGGCATTGCAAAGTATTAGGAAGAGATAATTTACCTGCCGCAATAGCATTGCTTATAGCATTTCTGGCTTTTTTGTATTCAGGATGACGAATCAAGTATCGCTTACGAGTAGCTTTGTATTTTTCAGTTTGCCTATGGCACTTGTGCATTGTTTTGCCTCTTTTGGTTTGGCGATATTTTAAGCTACAAATTTTACATTCGGATGAATAGCCATCTTTCTTGCTACGGTTTTTATAAAATTCTGTTAATTCTTTTTCTTCCCTACATTTCGTACAAGTTCTCATTAGCTTATCTCCAATAAAACAACCAGCCGAAGTTGTTGCGCAGATTAAGCTTTCGCTCGAAGTGCCTTCGGCTGGCCATCGTTGAATGTTCTGTTCTGCGCAACATATCATAAGTGTAACCTTTTATTGGAGATTGTCCAGATAATTCTTTATTTTTAACCAATATTTTTTAGTAGATTCACTATATCGTTTTGGTGGGCAATTATGCGCCCTTGCCATAGTTTCTATATCCCCCTTGCCGTAATGCTGGATGACAATAGCTGTCATTTCCCGACTCTTACCCTTATCCCACCTGTCCTCGTAAGTATATCGCTTGCCCTTGCCTTGCAAAGTAAGGATTCTGTTTGCATCATCAACGTATATCTTCCAAATCTGATAAGCACCAATAGCACGGCCAGAATCCCCAACTTTATCAGAAATACCACCAGATTCTACCTGTTCAATCGCGTCTAACAAGGTTTCTATGCTAATATAGACACTTTGTGGCTCTACGGCCACGCTGGACGCTTTGATAGGGGTCTCTGGATGATACACAGAACCTAAATAGCCTAACAAAGCCACACCCAATCCCATTATGAGCATAAATGTTATTGCTGTTTGTGTCACTTTAGTCATTGTCTTTGTCCTTTACCTTTCAGGGCTTTGCTTTTGAATACATTGGTTCGCTCACAATTACCACAATTCGTATCTTTTCGAGAGAATGAACCTTGTTCTTTGTTTCTGCCTCTGGTACAAAAGGCAATGTCTGGGTTGCACGCTCGGTGATATAAGCCAGCCATAAATCTCTCCTTGTAACTAATCAAATAATGAACTGTCATTCTCCTTAGCCTTTCAGGGCTAATAACTTCGTGCATCTTTTAGGTCTGGCCGGCTTTGCATATTGATTGCAAGAGGCTCGCTAAAAATATACTCAAGTAAAAATATACTCAAGGGCTGTGGCTATGAATCCCTCACAATAAAAGCGACAATCAGAATCCCAAAACCCAATATCGCCCTTGCAGCCCTCACAACGCCAGACTTGTTCTCTTATAGCTTCCAAATCATCGTGGTCGAAATCTTCAAATAATGTCTTGGCGGCTTGTGGCGTCATTATGATTTTCATTCTTCATTCTCCTTATCAGGACGGCGGCGCCCTCCCTGGCTGCATTTTTCTATGGTTTCCATACCGTTCTGTGCCGGCCGCCCTGTATCACGGTGCTAATCTTGTTTTATCCACTGAGGATAACTGTAACCTTTTACAGATTCTCTGGTGTAATCGTTCTCTACAAACATTTTTGTTCTTGCATTGTTCAGAGCCATAATTCCCAAAACCAAGATGACAATCGCAATACAAACTATTCCGGTTGTCCACGCCCAAAATTTATCTTCACTATCCATTTTCTTATTTCTCCTTTGAATATCCGTCCACGCCTCTAACTACATCCGTGCCGACACCTGTTACTAACTGGCCTATTCCTCGTACTGCATTACCAGCACCACGCATTGTGTTCTCGATACAGCCACAGCACACTATCATCACAATTACGGCAATGGTAATGAGAAAGATAGCGTACTTAACCTTGTGCCGTGCTTTGGCTTTGACCTGCTCGATTCGTTCTGGCTCAAGGACTTTATACTCAGCTACATCGTGCCAGAGACGAGCCTCAGCCAACCTGAAACGGATTGACTCCTTGATTAGAGGGTCTGTTTCCTTTTCGTACAAATCTCTTAGTCGTGCTACGTTTGCTTTTTCCAGTATTAACATAACTACCTTTCCTTCTCCCCTGTAATCCGATATTAGGTTGAACTCTATCGCTTTGCTTTTTTTAATTTCTCCATAAAATTATAAGCATCTGTATGGGCATCTTCGGGATGTTGATGAATATAATAAAAGTCACTACTGGCTTCTTCTAACGCTTCAAGTAACTCTTTCCGGATTGCTTCCGAACGGTCGTGGAATTTCTTCGTAAATTCCCCTGCCGGTGGCTGCTCTTGTGCTTTGCGGAGCAGGGCGAGGGCTTGGAAAATAACTGAATGAAGATAACCACAGTATCTTTTCCAACCATCATATAGGGTTCCATCTTCTATGAAATCTTCTGGTTTTTTATTTCTTGCCGTTTCCAACCACTCAATCGATTCTTTAATCTCTCGGGTCATAGCTACTCCAAAGTCTTTATTCGCCTTAATAATAGAGACGGGCGGGTTCTTTAATGTTACTCACAATGTTCGGGTCTTGCTTACGCGGGGCGACATCTACCGCAACCCGCCGTCCCTTATGAACTTGTAAAATGCCCGCTACTCTGTCGGGCTGGTCACGCCGTTTCCTACGGACTGACTATTTCACGATTCTGTGGCTAAGGGGGATAAGACCTCATATCCAAGAACCACCACGTTAATAGGTTGTCTTTCGGCTTCCATCCAAATTGGCAAGCAAGGCGTCCTCTTGGGATATTGTGAACAACTTTCGTTGATTGTTCTCTATTTACTTTTCAATGAGCCTCGGCCAAAGCCTCCGTGCTAAGGCCGTAAGCTCTACTAACTACCAATAATCCATTGTTCCATATCATCGCCGAGAAGTTTAACATCTTCTTCTGTCGTATCATCAAGCTCATCGGCGTTTTTAATTGAATCGTTTAATCTCTTCGCTTTTTCTAACGCATCATCAAAAGTAGCAAAAATTGATTTCTCGTTTGGCTCAAGATATGTTCCACCTATCCAAAGGTCTCCAAAGCCACTTCTCATAACGGCATAATTTAATTTTTTTGTTTTTTTGGTCATTTCTTTCTCCTTATAAACGCCATAGGGGAGTAGATGCAGGACAAGTGCGAATCTGAAACTCCCCATAGGCGCAATTTTTACGCTTAATTTTATTGGGTTTGAGAGTTTGAATTGCGTTTTTGTCCTGCATCTTTTACTCCAGTTATTCAATTCTGCATATATTATAACATATCTATCGGATATGTCAACATAAATCTTGAGCCAAAAGTGAAGTTTTTTACAAACCTTGCTCTGATATGGGGTTACGAGACGAAGAAATATATCAATTCCCTGCCTTCCAAGAAGGTGCATAAGCATCGGGGTCATCATCTGCTGAGCAAAGAAAGCGACTTCCACCTACAATATGTACGTTTTGGATTTCGATTATATCGTGTTTTAGTTCTTTGTGGCAGGTCATACATTCATCTTCTATATCTTTTTTGCATATAGAACATTGACGCTTACTGATACCATCTTGACAATGTTTACATTCCATTCTCTTATTATACCATAAAAATAAAGTCCAGTCAAGTGTAAACTCAACTGGACTTCGAGGAGGGTGATGAAAAGCTCTTTATGAAACTTTGTTTCTTACTCTTGCTTCGCCGATATAATCGTAAAGCCCGGATTCCTTTTCGGGATTTCGGATATTGAATTTGTCCACACCTTGTTTATGAGCTTGATATTTGGCATTGATTTTCTTCTTCTTGTCAAATTCGCCCTTTGCCCAAATACCGCCGATAACAGTAATAAGTCCCAAGACAGCGTTCATTTCGTCAGCGTAAGGATTGAATGGTGCTGATGCCTCGATACCTGCTGCTAATTGCTCTAAGGCACTTTCGTCAGCCTTTTCCTTAATGGCTTCGTTAGTGATAACGATACGTTCCTGCACCTTGTCCACAACTACCATTAGCTCATCTATGTTGTTTGTGAGCGTCTGGACTTGCTGTGTAGTGGGAATACAGCCTGCTACGAACAGAAGCGCAATTACAAGTAGTGTTTTCATTCGTTTTTCCTTTCGATTAAGATGTTTTTGATTTCGTTAATTTCCGACCATATATCATCTACAGATTTTTTCAAATGCTTCACGTCATTGTAAAGTACGCCTGAATTAAAAACAAGACCAATTACTGCTAATATCGCCACTATCATTGCGCCTATAAATTCTGCTGTCATTTGGTATCCTCGACAAGTATTTTCATAGTTCGCGCATCGTAATTCCATTTACCTTTGATACCCATTCCTACAACCACGCCTTCAAGATATATTTCAAGCCTCTGGCTCATACGATTGATTTCTGCTTTGGCGGCGTTCGGGATGTCAATGTGCTTGAGCTTCGGGGCCTCGACATCCTTGGCCTTGTTCAAACTTGCTTTCGGTTTCATAATTCTCCTGACTATCCAGTATTGCTATTTTTTCTTTTAGTATATCAATCTTGGATTGAAAGTCAATTACAGATTGAGCCGCATCCAACTCCAAGTGGTCGGAGTTCGGTCTGAATCTCAGCCCTGTCTTCCTCTACGATGTGAGTTTCGTCTGTGGTTCGAGTTACCGTTAATGCGTCTTTGTCTTTCTTTTTGTATGTTTCTGTCATAATATTCTCCTATACATGCTTTGCATGACTTGCATCATGCCAGTGTGTTCCATCGCACACATAAATAGCACCACCACCATCAATAGTTTCAGTTGCACTTGTATGATTTATAAATGGCTGAGTTCCTGTGCCAATTGCCAGTATTAAATTATATCCTATATCTGATATAACAATGTTAAGCACTTGTCCATTAACTCCACCTGCTAATCCTCCAAGTGTTACATTAGCTCCTGATATATCAACCCAGAGAGTATTTATTCCTGAAACATTTGTGCTATCTGCTGAGCTTGAAACTGTTGCGGTTGCTGAATTTATTGAACCATTGACATTAAGTTTAGCATTAACTGTCAAACTTTGATTAGCAACAACAGCATCAAATACACCATATATTAATGCCTTGACTCTACCATCTGCTTCGTTTGTTCTTGTTGAATTATCAATAAATAATTTATCAGAACCAGTTTCCCAATAACCTGCTCCACGACCTAAAAATATAGAGCCATTACCTATTGTGTTAGTGTATCCCGCCAAATGACCCATAGCAGTATTATAATATCCTAAAGTGGTGTTGAACAATGTATTATAACCATTACC
>SDBU01001940.1_pt1 | contig 28419 bp, 26 predicted proteins | sample 2277071 | NCBI WGS metagenome assembly SDBU01 (sample SAMN10397929, study PRJNA504765) | marine sediment metagenome | isolation source: marine sediment core GS08_GC12, 126 cmbsf | place: Arctic Ocean: Gakkel Ridge, Loki's castle | collected 2008 | reverse complement strand
TGGGATGACATCCTGATGCTCGCAGTGTCAGGATGTCGCTTCACTCCATCCTGACACAACAAAATTAGGACATTTCTACTTCGCACAATTAGGACATTACCACTTTGCGGTAACAGTCCGATTCCCGACCGGAGAATATACCTTTGAGTTCCGATCCTATTCCGATCTAACGAGAAATTCGGCGCGCCTGTTTTGCCTCCAGGCCGTTTCACCGCGTCCCTGATCGGCCGGTATAAGCTCTCCATAGGAGATTATGGATATATTGGCGGGGTCAATGCCGTAATCGAGAAGATATTTCTTAACCGTCCGGGCTCTTTTCTCTCCTAAAGCCATATTGTACTCCTCAGTGCCTCTTTCGTCACAGTGTCCCTCGATCCGAATTACGGCGTCGGGATGACGCGCTAACGCTTCAGCGTTAGAGGTTAAAATATCCATCGTTTCCGACGTCAGATCGTACTTATCGTATTCGAAATGGACTGTAAATAACTCTAAGGGTTCATCCTCCTGGTAGGACGATACATGCTCGATGTCGTCGTATCCTCCGTACCCGCTGTCTGAGGTTTGTAATGGTGCCGGATCGGGCATGGTTTTCGGTGATATTCTGGTTTCGCTAACGGGGCCGCATCCCGACAAAATCAGACTAAGCGAAAAAAGCGCGGCCGCGATTCTCAACGGATATTTCATATCCCCTCCTTGTTATCGGCCTGTTGAAACAGGCCGTCGCCGTATTGAAAGATCATGCTATATCTTATGCGCTGAGCGCAAACTCGTTCCCTAAAAAAACAAAGCCGGATCGTTTAAGACCCGGCTTTATCAACGAAATTTAATATCGCTATTCGGAGATCACCACAAATACGTCTCGGCGATTCTGGGTCCAGGCTTCCTCATTGTGTCCGGTATCCGCGGGACTGGATTCACCATAGGATATTATGGATATCCTCGAGGCGTCAATACCGTAATTGACCAGGTAATCGCGAGCGGCCTGCGCTCTTTTTTCTCCCAGAGCTAAATTGTACTCGTCGGTGCCTCTCTCGTCACAATGTCCCTCGATCTTGATTACCGCTTCGGAACGCTCGGCGAGGGCTGAGGCGCTGGCGCCCAAGATCTCGCGAGTTTCAGCGGTAAGTTCGTATTTGTCGAAATCGAAGTATATCGCAGCCAACTCAAGCGGCGGCGGTGGCGGCGGCGGTGGCGGTGGCGGCGGCGGTGGAGGAGGGGGTTCCTCTACCGGCGGCGGCTCAGGCGGCGGCGGCGGGGGTTTGGGACATCCGAATAAAATCAACGCGAACGACGCTAACAATAATAGCAGGACTAAACTCTTGAATTTCACTTTCACCTCCTTGAAGGCCTCTTAACTATTTTAACCTATTTTCCGAAATAATTCCTACTTTGTCAAGTTAGTTTTCCAGATATCTGCCTTATATTACAACTAACCTGAGTAATTCTCAACATTTTGTAATAACGATTTTACAAATAACGGTTCTTAATCTCAACACGCATGATTATCGTTCGACCTCAACGCAGATTTTTCGACCATTCGGGAGTCTTGCAGCTACCCGGCAAATCGATCCTCATTTTATTCCCGCCCTCATAATCCATCACATGAAGCTGATAACGGCCTCCGGATATATGAGAATACACAATATGCAAACCGTCCGGCGACCACGAGGGTGACTCGTTCGCCCCGATTTCGGTGAGTTTGCGGGCGTACTGCCCGGTGATGTCTATCGTGTAAATCTGAAACCCCTCCGGCTCCCGGGAAGCGTAAGCGATAAGATCCCCCCTGGGCGACCAGGAGGCTTGATCGTTGTAATTGCCGTGATAGGTCAATCGACGCGTATTTAGACCCTCGATATCGGTAATATATATCTGCGGCGTTCCGGTTCTATCGGAGGTAAAGGCGATCTCGCGGGATGACGGCGACCAGGTCGGGGATGAATCGATCATGGAGGTAAAGGTCAGACGTCTGATTATCCTGCCGGTTTGATCGAAAATATATACTTCGGCGTTGCCCGCTATTGTCAACGTACACGCTATATACTTACCGTCAGGGCTGGCCGACGCGGCCGAATTCAGGCCTTGGCGGTTCGAAACGACATACTGCTTTTCCTGGGGGAAGATATAGGTAAAAAGATCGGGATTGCCGTCTTGATAACTGGTAAAATAGATCCTCTCCCCGTCATGGCTCCATGACGGCAGAACGTTGATCGATCCATTATCGGTTATTTGAGTCGCCGCGAAACCATCGAAATCACAGATATGGATTTCTTTCTTTCCGGTGGCGTCGGATGAATAAACAAATTTAGAAAAGTAGCTTCCCTCCTCTCCGGTAAGGGTGAAGAGCAGATCGGCGGCCGCCTGGTGAGCCAGGTACCTGTACCGCTCGGCCGAACCGATGAAATCCCTGTTATAGACATTTTTATTGCGGTAGATATCGGTAACATCCACGGTGAATATCAGGCCGTCCAGTTCCCTTTCGACCCTGCCCGATATGAGAAGCTGGGCTCCCAGGTAAATCCAATCATCCAGAACCATCTTGCCTTTAGCGAAATCGGCCAGGAACGCCGAATCGACCTGTACAACGTTGAAATAAAGCGAAAAAACAAGATCGTCGGTCAAAATCCGTTTTAAATCCCAGATTAAAAGACTGTCCTCTATCGTGGAAAAGCCGGAGAGCATTCTGAAATCCTCCACGGCTACGCTTAACAGCTCGATTGACGGCCCGGCTATGATAGTCCCGCCGACCTCGGAGCGTTTCTGCGCTTGAACGTCCGAAGCCGCCAGCAATAGCAGGGTCGAGAGTATCAACGTAATTTTGGATCTTCGCATAACGGGGGCGAATATATCCCAACCTCTTAATGGTGTCAATCTATTACCGGGGAGAATCACTAATTATAGGGAATATATTTGAATTCGAGGTGAATCCCCAATTCGTCGGAGCCAAACTGGGTGGGCAATGGAGGCGGTTTGGCCGCAAGCACGGCGCGTAACGCCGCCTGGTCGTAAGCGGCGAAACCGGATGATTTCTCGATAGCGGAATCGGATATTTTGCCGCGTCGGTTAACCACGAAATAAATAGTGCATCCCACCGAATCGAGACCTTCATAGGGATTATCCCACCTGTTTCTAATCTTGCTGAAAAGCACGTTTAAGTAATACGGCGAATCGAACCCGACAGCGTCAAGACGCGCCGAGCCGAACTCCGAGCCAAGCTCCACTCCCTCCGGCAAACCTTTATTCTGATCATCTGTCGGCTCATCCGCGGTTTCGCTTTCCTCTACCGCCGGTTTTGGAGCCGCCTGTTTTTTTCTGGGCTTTTTCCTGCGGTTTACCTCGGCCATCCGGGTTTTATCCTGCGGCGTTTCGATCTTCTCGGTCTTCTTCGTTTTTCGCGACGAAGCTTCCTTGACGACCGGTTTTTTCACTCCTTTTGCCACGGGCATGCTTGCCAGCCGAACCGGGATGATCCTCGGATAGGCCGAACTCTTGCCATCGGAGCTTTTAAACACCAACCCGAAGAAAAAACCGTGGATAATAAGCGATGCCACGATCGCCCATCTCATAACCTCGTCTCCGGTTCTGTGATTAACCCAACGTTCTCGACACCCAACTTCTTGATCCTGGCCATCAACTCGATAACAACACCGTAGGGCACGGTTTTATCGGCGCGGATAAAAATCGGGCGGAATTTTTTAACCTCTCTGATGTTCTTAAGACGGGAATCGAAATTTTCGATTTTGACTTTATATTGATCTATATAAATCTGCTGGTTTTTATCGATCGATATCATGATCCCGGAAGATATATCCCTGGGCGACTCGGAGGCTTTGGGAAGATCGATCTCCACGCCGGCCTGCATCATGGGCGCCGAGATCATGAAGACGATCAAGAGCACCAGGACTACGTCAACCAGGTTGGTCACATTGATTTCCGCCATGGGGCGGTATTGCCTATTCTTCCTCAACGATCTCCAGCTCCTTCTTTAAAGCCGACGACAGTTCCGACTTGAAATTCTCGATCCGGTCCGCCATAAGCCTGTTTTTACTAACGAAATAATTGTATCCGATCAAAGCAGGTATGGCCACAGCCAAGCCGGCCGCCGTGGCGATCAAAGCCTCGGCGATAGCCGGAGCGACAACTGCCAGGGTAGCGGTTCCACGGGCGCCGATATCCTTAAACGCTGAATAAATACCGATAACCGTACCCAACAGGCCCAGAAACGGGGCGGCGTTGGCTGTGGTCGCCAGAAAAAGAATCCCTTTATCCTGATTTGCGATCTCGTCGGTACCGGCTCTGTCTATCGCTTCATCCACCAGGACCAGCTCGTAATCGTCGATCTGTGTTTTGGATGTCGGATTTGACGAGAATTTCCGGCGTTCGGCCAGCCCCTTGATCTCCTCATAAGCGCTCGAGAGCATTCCGTAGAAGGGAGTCGTTCCTCTGAAAACAGCTTCCTGAAAATCCTCGAGGCTTCTCCTTTTCCGGAACTTGCGCAAAAACCTGTCGGTCTGGAAATGGATTTTCCGGGTTTTAAAATAGTTCCGGAACATGATTGTCCAGGAAACGACGGACATGAAAAGCAGAATAATCATAATCCCTTTGGAAAAGACAGTCATACTCGCTATATCGTCCCATAGACTCCCTTTACCGGGATCCGGCACTAGAAACATCGAAAGATAAATTAGATACCCCTTCAAGAATTCCTCCTGTAAATTTTAAGCCGCTCAATTTTATACCCGGCAAGGCTTACCGTCAAGCGTCAAGATCGATTATTTTCCCTCCATCCCTTTTACGAGCAAGAACCGCAAAATATTCACCGGAGTTTTATCCATATCCCGATTAACACGAAGAAATAACGCGTTTTCCGCGATAATCTCACATTTCAGGGAAAAACAGGCCTTAAAAACGATGGCATGGCGATGATTTGAATTATTAACCTTTTAACTTGACTTTATTTATAAAGAATGATAGGAAAAACGGCGAAACATTATAATAAGCGATAAACTCGGCCGGATGCGAAGGATAACCTCACAAGAGGATTGTAAACAATCTCCGCCCGCGAATATTCCGGGAGCGAAAGGAGCGAAAAATGTTCAGGCGAATATTACCTTTGATAATGGCACTGGCGGTTTTTACAGGTTGCTCGAAGAAAAAAGAAGCGACGATAGTCACCCCTGAACCGGTATCCTACGTAGGAGCCGACGCCTGCCAGACATGTCACGCGTCGAAATATAATGATTTTATCCAGAGCGGCCATAAATATAAACTAAACAAGGTTAATGGCGCCGCGCCCGTTTATCCCGATTTTGTTCCTCCCTTAACAGGCCCTCCCGACGGTTACACGTGGAATGATATCTCTTATGTTATTGGCGGTTTCGGCTGGAAAGCCCGGTTTATCGATAACAACGGATTTATAATCACAGGTGATGCCGTGCAGTGGAATCTCGAGACCGAAGAATGGGTTGGGTATCATTCCGGTGACGCGCCCGGAACCAAGCCATATGATTGCGGTCGATGCCATACTACCGGCTATGTCTCCTCCGAAACCGAGCATCAGGATGGCCTGCCTGGAATGATCGGCACTTGGGCGGAGGACGGTGTAACATGCGAAGCATGCCATGGTCAGGGCGGCGACCACGTTTTCGCTCCAGGCGATTTCGATATGGAGATAGATATCAGCTCGGAATTGTGCGGAGGATGCCATTATCGGTCCGAGGATCATCGCATTCTGGCCTCAGGCGGACTGATAAGACATCATGAACAATACGACGAACTCGTAAGCGCAGGGCATGGAAATGTTCTCTGCGTGAATTGCCATGACCCGCATAAGAGCGCGAAATACGACGCCGCTAACGCTATTATCGCCGAATGTTCTGATTGCCATTCTCAAACCATGCCTACGTTCATGCCCAATAACTACTGTATCGATTGCCACATGCCTGAAAGCGTGAAATCGGCGGTTTCCAGCGGCAGCGGGGTTTATTTAAAAGGAGATATCCGCTCGCATATTTTCGCTATCAATATTGACACAACAGTAGCTCAGTTCTATGTCGACGGCACAAGCGATTATTCCAACGGCTTCAACGGCTTGAATTTTACCTGCTTAGCGTCATGCCATTCAAACCAGGATTTAGCCTGGGCGGCGATCTATGCCGACAGCGTTCATCAATAATAGAATCAAAAACACAGAAATACGAAAAGCGTCGATTTCGGTCGGCGCTTTTTTTTATTTGATAGGGTAATATTTTTTTGACGGATTGGAAAAGTGCCACACTGCGTCATTGTGAGTCCGCCGAAGGCGGAGAGTGAAACGAGACGACGTAACAATCTATAAGCCGGCGAATAGATCCTTACGTCCCTCCCTTCGGTCGGGACTCAGGATGACGATATACGAATGGCCGACCGCGGATCGGCAACTACAGCGGGAATGTCAAATCCCAGAGGGATTTGATCTGCAAATTGCCGTTATTCGCTATGACAAAAAGAATCCCGCCTCAAAAGAGGCGGGATTTAAGATTCACGAACTTAAAAACGTATTCTACCGTCCGCCCATCGCTGTGATGGAGGCGTCGAGAGCTTCGATAGCGAGATCAGGGTTATGTATCCCGTTGGAGCGGTCTTCTCTGAAGAACTGGAAATTGTAAAGCGCTCCGGCCTCATTAACAGTCAGAGTATTAGGCACTTGAGCATAATTAACATCGGCTGTATCGAGTATATTGGCGGTTAACAGTATTGTTCTGAGCGCTTCGATAAGCACAACGACAGAATCCTGAATGCCACGGTAAGCGAAATCGACAAAGTTGACATGACAACCGGACGTTTCGCAACCAGCTATATTATTTACATCGGACCCGTGATAATCGTAGGACATCTTCCAGGTATGCCCGCCAGCCTGGGCTCCAAACGGTGTCGCCATATGGCAGGTAACGCAACCCTCTGAACTGGTCGAGAAGTAATGGACATGATCAGTCGTGTAAGATTCGCCGGCGAATTCATAGGGGCCGTTTCCGGAAAGCAGATTAGACTGAGGACCATGATGGGGGCCCCAGCGTTTGCTGGTGAGATCGATAGTACCGGTTGTCGGAATGGCCGGGCTAACTACGCGGCTCTGGTGGCATTTTGCGCAAAGGTTCGACATACCCTTATCATAGGTCGCGCCGCCCTCGTCGAATACAACGGCGTCCGAATATCTCAGATCGAAATTGTAATTTGTATGGGGCTGGTGGCAGGTGAAGCAGCCGATAGCCGACGGATTTTCAGGAGTGCCGCCATCACCGGTTTCCCAGTACGCGACAAAACCCTCGCTGGTATGACATCTCGAGCATGACGATGAGTTACGCTCGAAATTGCCGCCGGTGGCGTGGATTGAGTTGGCCCATTGGGCAGAGATGGCTCTGATTTGGGTGTCGTCGCTGTGGCAACTCGTACACTCGGTCGCCGCGTCCTGCCCCGCAGGGCCCTGCTCTCCTTCGCAGCCCGCTAAAAATACGATAGCGAGAAACATCGCCATCGTAATTGTTAATAGTTTTTGCATCCTTGTTTCCTCCCTCTTGCTTTTATTTAGTTTACGCTCTCGTTTTCCCATTACCTCACGAGAATAATCATTTCATCCCAACGTTGCGAGCCTAACCAAGCAATTTCCCTTCTATGATAATTCTCATACTATATTTTCGGTCGAAGTCAAAGAAAAATAACAAAATATAAGAAATTTTTCACAAATAATATGGGATAACTTCATCTATTTATAAGTGTAAAATAGTTTAAAAAAGCCGGAAAAGGGGTGTTTGATCCCCCGTTCCGGCTAAATTCAGGCGAAAAATCCCGATTTATCTACTTTAACAAACCCTCTAATCTTTGCATCAGCGCATACTCCGGGATTTCGCTTAGGATAAGGAAATCCTCTTTCGCCTGACCGCCGCGACCGTCCCAACTCCCAGCAGCAGCAACCCCATAATCAGCATCCCCCATTCGGAAAGGGTGGGGATATCCTGGGTTCCAAAATCGACCCTGGCTAAAATCGCGGCCGTCGCCGTACCGGTTTGAGCGACTTCGGCCATTAGATTCATATCGAGATGGTCTATTACATCGTTTGAAGTATGATAATATGGATGCCAATCCTCGCCGACGTGAGGATAGGCGTCAATTAACTGAATAGCCGGATATCCTCTTATAGCGAAAGAGTAATGATCCGATCCATAGCGCGGCGTGCCCTGGTAGTGAGTAATGGTATCCGAACTCGTATAAGTCCCCATGGCTTCGGCGGCGATTTCCCCGAGCCAATGCGACTGAGGATCTGAAAAAAAGTGCATATCCCTGGGGAAAGGACCGGTATAAGCGACCATATCGAGGTTTATCACGGCGGCAAGATTCTCTCCGATATCTAACATATGCTGGGCGTAGTAATCCGATCCGACTAATCCCTGCTCCTCCCCCGTAAATGAGATAAAACGGATTGTAAGATCTGTTTGATATTGGCTCAAAATTCTCGCCGCTTCCATCACAACGACCGAGCCTGTTCCATTATCTTCAGCCCCGGGTGAGTCATTATAAGGATCCTCGCTGGTGCAATCGAGATGGGCGCAGATGATGATTATCGAATCCGGCCAGGTGGTACCTACCAATTCCCCTATCACGTTTCGCATATCCGTACCGCCCAAACTAAAATCGAAATAGGAAACATTTAAGCCCAAGGCGGAAAAATGATCATAAGCGTATTGCTCGACGTCGCGGCAGTAGGCGGAGTAAGAATAACGAGTCGGGAATCCGCTAATCTCCAACAGCAAAGCTTCGCAGGTCGATGGAGTAATCGACGAAATCATATCCGCGATATCGGGATCGTATTCGGTGATTAGCGGCGGTCTCGGATCGGGGATGATCTCACCGAAGCGGATCGGCACCGTTATTCTTGTCAGCCCCCAACCGTAAAGCGGAAGAAGTTTCGCCCCCTCGGAATCGGTTCTGAATATCGCGTCGTTGCCGATTACAGCATACGGAACGGAATCTTCAAGCGGTTTCAAATCGTCGGGTGATTTTACCAGCATAACGTAATAATCGCCCGGCTGATCGGGCAGGATCGCCGTGTACGCAACTCCCGATGGGATATCGTCCCTTATCACGAGCGCGTAATTATCTCCGATAAAATAGGGATTAGTATCGGCCGTCAGGTACGATTTCTCGATCATATAAAGCGTTTGCACGGGGTTTTCCGACGCTGCCGAGCTTACGGACAAGATAAGCGTCACCATTAAAATGAAATAAATAAATCCTGGTGATTTCATTGCTCTTTTCCTTCCTCGATTTGTTCTTATTTCATTTAATATTGAATTTATTTTAACGAAAAGAGGCGCCGCTTAGCGCCTCCTTCCGCAAACTAAAATAATGTGATTTTAAATTGCTTTTCGAACCAGACCGCTCTTTCTTCTTACCACCGCGACCGTCCCAACTCCCAGCAGCAGCAACCCCATGATAATCATCCCCCATTCGGAAAGGGTAGGGATATCCTGCTGGGTATCACAGTAATATCCTGACAAAGTTAAATCATCGATATTCCATCCGCAATATCGCCAGGCGACGTCGGTTTCTCCCATAACGAATCTAATTCGGAAATTCGCCTGTCCGTCTGCCCACTCGGAAACGTCGTAAACCTGCTCCAACCATGAATTATCGGTTATCTCCGAACCGTTCGAGAACACGGTCGTCCAGTTGATGCCGTCCGTGGAAACTCGAATATATGCGTGATCATACGTCGGTTGCTCTACTCCCAACCAACGGAAGAATCTTAAGGTAACTCCGAAATGCTCCGAGCAATCTATAATCGGCGATGTGGCGTATCTTTCGGGCAGGTCATTCTCGTAATCTCCGCTTAAATTGTATCCTAATACACTATTGGAGCCATCGGGAGAATGGTCATTTAAAGGATCGGGATTTCCGTATTCTCCTCCTCCTCCCAGCGGCTGGCCGATTCCCCACAGGCCGTCCATGGTCCATCCTATATTCGAATCAAAATCATCGTCGAAAAAGGCCGTCAAGTTATTGGCGCTTAAGACAGAAAAACTAAATTCGGGTGCGGTCGACGGATCAGTTACGACGGTTCCTATCGACGATTCCGCGCTCAAGTAGTAAGGAACCATAGCCCCGCAATCTATCGGGGGAAAGACGGCGTCGTAGACATTGGGCGAGACTATATCCATGGAAATACCCGTAAAGCCGGAACCGTCATCATAGTAAAGCATGCCGGTACCCGGTTGGGGGGTTTCCGTTCCAGCGCTGACCTCGACCCTGAAGGTCGTGCCGCCGTTGGGATTTAGCAAGTCGGGACGGCCATCGGGATACGAAAAAACCAGGACCGGCGGTGAATAGAGTCCGGCGATAGTCGCCAGCGTAGCGACAGCTCCCTTTACAACTTCGGTGCCGAAATCGAGATCGAGATTGGTAATAAGGTCGTTTGTGGTATGATACCAGGGGTACCAATCGGGGGCGCTCCAGAGTTGGGCGTCGATGGAAAACGGCGCCGGAAATCCGTAGAGTGAAAAATAGTAATGATCGCTGCCGTACGTCGGTCCGTTAGTGTTGACCCGTATAGAATAAGCCGTGCTATAATCATCGGTCGAAAGGGCCAGCAAATCGGCCAGGGCTGTTTCGGCAGGGAAATTCTGATCGCCGTAGATATTGGTATCCCAGCCGTATCCGCCGGCATAGGAGATCATATCGAAATTCAAGACACCGGCGATATTGCGGCTGTTATCATAACAATACTGGGCGTAGGCCTCAGAACCGATTAGCCCTTGTTCCTCGCCGGATACCAATATGAATTCGACGGTACAATTGAAATCGAACGTGCTTAAAACACGTGCCGCCTCCAGGACGCATGCCGATCCGGAGCCGTTGTCCTCGGCGCCCGGAGCTGAAACATTGGGGTTTTCCGACGTCGCGTCGATATGCCCGATGATAATATAAATGGAGTCGGGATAAGCAAGCCCGGTTTTTCTGCCTATGACGTTATACCAGGTATTACCACTATAGTTAAACGGAAACAGCTCGGTTGTATAACCGAGATCATCCATAGCGCTTTGCGCCCACAACTCGGCGTTACGGCAGCCGGATGTATAGGAGTATCGAGTGCCGAAATCCTGCAATGTTTGTATATATGAGGTATATTGCGCCTCGCTGACCAAAGCCACGATTGCCTCTATCTCGGGGTCGGTCAACGGTTCGATGACGGGAAGTCTTGCCCCGAGGTCAATTACCGGTCTTGGCACAAAGGATACCCTTGTCAGCCCTTTCATAAAACGCGCAATGGAACCGTCAACAGGACCCGCGGAACGAGCGATAGCCTCGTTGTCTCTTAAGAAAATAATCTCGATATTTTCTCCCAGTTTCCCGATATCCTCATGGCTAATCCAGAAAAGAAAATACTCGCTATCCTGATCTCTGACACCAACCATTTCAGCGGTCATTCCGTATTGTTCCAGGGAGGTAATCCCCGACGGCGCCGCCCCAACGAAAAATCCGCTTCCGAGCAATCCATAAACGTTTACATTCTCTAATTTCGCCACGGAATTCAAGCTCATATCGCCCTTTTCGATAACATATAAATCCTCGGCAATTGATAACGAAAATAACGCCATCAACGAAATTAAAACCAACGAGATAATTCTGCCATTGCCATTCATCATTTCCTCAACTTTCTCGGCTTTTTCGTTCGCCGATCGCGGGGGGCTTACGAAGTCATCTTAAACGCGGTCTATTACAGGTTAATTTCTTCAGGAGTCCTTTCCCTTGATCATCCCTTTCAATTTATTTAATATACTCAATGCCTCTATCGGGGTCAATTTATCAGGATCAATTCTCATTAAATAATTTCCAAGGCGATTCTCCTCGGGGGAAAACAACGAAATCTGGTAGGCTGTACCGCTCATGGAGGAGCCGTCGCGCTCGTCAGGCGAATATCCGGCTTCCAGGCGGGCGAGAATCTCCCTGGCCCTGTCCAGGAGCCGTTCCGGAAGACCGGCCAGCCTTGCGACCTGCACACCGTAAGAGTCATCGCAGCCGCCCGGCAGGATTTTATAGAGAAAAACAATGGAGTCCTCCCATTGTTTAACCCCTACCTGTAAATTAATAATTCCCTTTGTTTTATCAGCGAGTTCGATAAGCTCGTGATAATGGGTGGCGAATAACGTCCTCGCTTTCCTATCTTCAGACAAATTAAGATATTCAACTAACGACCATGCTATGGCCAGGCCGTCGTAAGTCGAGGTTCCCCGGCCGAGTTCGTCGAGCAGAATCAGGCTTTTGGAGGTCGCGTTGTTCAGAATCGACGCCGCTTCGGTCATCTCGACCATGAATGTGGAACGTCCCCGAAGCAGATCATCGGACGCTCCCACCCTGGTGAATATCCTGTCGCAAATTCCTATTTTTGCCGAACCCGCCGGGATAGGCGCTCCCAATTGAGCCATTAAGATCAACAACCCGACCTGCCTGAGATAAGTCGATTTGCCGGCCATATTGGGCCCGGTGATAATGGCCATTCTTCGCCCGGAACCATCGAGAGAAATATCGTTGGGCACGAATTTCCCCGGCGGAAGAATCTTTTCCATAACGGGATGACGGCCGTCGGTTATCTCGATTTTCATCCCGTCGTTAATATCGGGCATAATATAACCCGGTTCATCGGCCATGCCGGTGAAACCGTTGAGGGCGTCTATAATCGACGCGGCCGAAGCTGACGATTGTATATCGGCGACCCTACGATTCAGATCATCGAGGAGTTTATCATACAGCTCATATTCGAGCGTCTTGATCTTCTCCTGCGCGTTGAGGATTAACTCCTCTTTGATTTTCAATTCCTCGGTGATAAACCTCTCACCGGCGACAAGGGTCTGTTTACGGATATAGTACTCAGGAACTTTTGATAAGTGCGGCCTGGTGATTTCCAGATAATACCCGAAAACACGGTTATATCCTACCTTTAGCGAGGCTATACCGGTTTTCTCCCTTTCGCTGGTCTGGAGATTATGAATGAACTCTTTAGCTTGATCGACCTCGACCATGAGATTATCGAGTTCTTTCGAAAAGCCGCGCTTAAACAGACCGCCGTCGGATAGAAAGACAGGAGGCTCGTTGATAATGGCCGTTTCTATGGACTGTACGAAATCATCGAGGGGCCTGATATCCTCGATGATCCTGGCCATCAGTGACGATTTCAACCCGCTTGCCGAACTTTTCAAATCCATTATTTTTTTTATACCGTTTTTCAGGCTGATAATATCTCTGGGGCCTGCCTTTCTCATGGCTACCCTGGAGGCCAGCCTTTCAAGATCGGGCATCCCTTTTAGAGCGACGGTTATATCCTTGCGGATCGATGTCGATTTTAATATCGATTTGACCGCGTCCTGACGATCTTTTATTTCGCTAATATCTTTTAATGGGGATAAGATCCATCGCCTTAACGTTCTCCCGCCGCCGGGCGTAGATGTAAGATCTATAACCGAAAGCAGCGAATTTTTCTTACCGCCATACGGGGTTTCCACGAGTTCGAGGTTTTTAATCGTGGCCGAATCAAGCTCCATAAAACGTTCGCGGCTTAACCTCTCGATCCTGGTAACCTGGCCGACCCTGCCCATCTTCAGATCCTTCATATGAGCGAATACCGCCCCGGCCGCCCCGAGCGAGAGTCCGACATTTCCCAACCCGAATCCGTCGAGAGTAGAGGTCTTAAAATGAGAGAGCAGGTTATTGAACGCGAGGGTGCTGTCGAACCGATAATCGTCGATGGGAGTGACCGTTATATCCGGAAGAATCGATTTGGCGGTTTTCTCAAGCGCGAATTTATGAGTTTCCGGTATTACCACTTCGCTCGGGCTATGAAAAGCGAGATTATCGCTTAGTTTTTGCATATCGAATTCGTCTATGAAAAATTCGCCGGTGGAAATATCCAATAAGGCCAGCCCGACCATTCCATTTTGCGGATTCAGAGAGGCGAGGTAGTTGGGCTTTTTGTCGTCAAGCGCGTCGTCGAGAGTGATACTGCCGGGGGTTAGAACCTCGGTAACTTCCCGTTTTACTATCCCTTTCGCTTTTTTAGGATCTTCCACCTGGTCGCATACCGCGACTTTGTATCCGGCTTTGAGTATCCTTGTCAGGTATCTATCGAGTGTATGATGAGGAAAACCGGCCAGGGGCATTTTCCCGGATTCACCCTGCGACCTGGATGTCAGGGCTATTCCCAGGATCGGCGACGCCACCACCGCGTCATCGCCGAAAAGCTCATAAAAGTCGCCCATCCTGAAAAATAGTATCCTGTCAGGATGTTGCTTCTTAATGGAATAATACTGTTTTAAAAGCGGTGTTAGTTTTTCAGGGGAATTCATAATCTACTTTTTTTAAATGGTTCATTGAAGGATAATCAAATACTCTTCCCCCCGCAATTTCTCGAGGATAGCTTTCTCCCGGCCGGCAGAACGTTGATTGTCGTAAGGCCCGATTATCGCTTTGTAAAACAATCTTCCGCCCTGCTTGAAGCGCTCCATTTTCGAGCGATAGCCCATATTCCTGAATTTTTTTACGCAACGTTTGGCGTTCTCTTTTTTGGCGAAAATCCCGACCTGTATAAAATACTCGGCGCTCAGAATTGGCGGCAGATTATCGGATGATACCTCCGATTCCTTCTCCAGAATCGCGGCTTTTATCTCATCCGATCCCGGCGACGATTCGTATCGTTCTCTATACAACTGGTAATAGGTGGCCGCGCGATCGATATCGCCCATGCGGCGATAAGTTTCGGATAGTCCTATAAGCGAAAACGGGAAGGATGGCGAGTCGGTGTATCGCTCCAGATATTCTTTATATTTTGATTCAGCGTTTTTATAATCCCCTTTAAGCAGATCGCAATCGGCAAGGCCGAGGACGCACCAGGCGGAAAGACCGTCATCGGCGACGGAAATGACTTTCTCATAAAGCGCTATAGCTTCATCCAACGCGCCCAATTGTTGTTTGATTAACGCCACCCTGTAAAGATCGCGAGGAGCGGCCGGAATGTCGCTTTTGGAATATAGACGACCCGCGGTAATCTGAAGTCCCGAAGCCGCGTAATAATCCAGAAGTCGTCCTCTGACCCGCGCGGCGCCGGGGGCGTCGGAAAATTTCTGAAGGTACTCCTTTAAAAACAGCGACGATCTGCTTCCGCGAGAAGCGCAGAAGCCCAACGAATACAAAATCGATTCGCTATCCGGTTCCTGATCCAGTTCGTCCAGCAGCGATTGATAGGCCGTCTCATAATTGCCGGCCTCCATTAATCTATCGATCCGATCGGTCTGGGCGGCCAGCCGATCAGGTGATATGATCGCTATGACCGCGGCGAGAGCCGGATATACGAACCAAGACTTCCGCAATCGGCGCAATAGGGCAAAGGTGTTTTTATTTTTATTCCACATTTATCGCATTTAAAGCTGTGCTGACCGGTTTCGGTTTTCTCAGCCATCTCCGAAAGAATAGCCAGGCTCTCCTCTCGTCTATCGGAGGCCGCTAACAGTTTGGCCAGCTTGATTGCCGCCGAATCGGACGATTCCGAATCGAGGATAGATCTCAACATATTCTCGGCGGTTGGTATCTCCCCTTTCTTCTCGAGGATTCCAGCGAGCGCGACAGTGGCCGCCGAGTCTCCCGGCAGCTTGCTCAAGACTCCCCGATAAATATCCTCTACTTCGCTGAAACGCCCCAGATTGAAAAGAGTTTCCTCTATCATCGAAAATCCCAGAGAGGAATGCCGGGGTACATTTTCACAAAGTTTCTTTAAAAACTCCAGCCCGTCGTTAACACGATCTTCTTTAAGGTAGCTCTCGGCCATATACAGATAGGGGAACGGGTCTTTATCATTCAGGGATAAGGCTTCCTTATATAACAATCGCGCCTTATGATATTGATTGTCTTCTTGCAGGTTTCTGCCGAGCATCAGTTTGATCTGGGCCATCGTCGGGCTTTCTTTCATACCCCTGCTTTTCATCACTCCACGATACAATTCCTCGGCTTCGGCCCATTTTCCTTCCTTTAAGAAAAGCTCTAACATGCGATCCTCCGCCCACTGACGCTTATCAGTTTCTTTGATCATCTGGCGAAGAATCTCCACCGCTTTCAGGTCAAGCCCGGCCTCAATATAATCAGCCACCAGGCTTTGCTTGATCTCAGCCTTAAGATCGTTGGAAACCTGGTGCCTTAGAGTCAGTTCGCGATGGATCTGCAAAGCCTTATCGACCAGGCCGGTTTCTCTAAACAGATCGCCCAGTTTGAGATAAGCGTCGATATTCTCTGTATCCAGATCTACGGCTTGACGGAGTTTCACGAAGGCCGTTCTTTGATCGCCGGCGATCATCGACCGCAGACCATCGATATAAACCTCCATAGCCGTCCCGCCGGACCGCGATTTTCGCCGGCCCGCAACAACCACCAGGACAGCTACCGCCATCAAGGCGATTATAACTACCCACCACAGCCCGTTCATGTTCGCTCTACTTCCCCGCCTGATTCGCTTCCGTTAACATCCAACGGCGCCACTTCCTCGATAGGAAGATTTCTCAAGGCCTTGATTTCCTCGGTAAGCTGCCGGTTCTTGCGCTTATAGTCTGAAAGCTTACCGGAAACCTTGAAATACTGGAAAATAGAAACAAAAAACCAGAAAATAACCCCAAACGCGAACGCGGCGTAGATTACCAGGATTACCTTTACAGACTCAAACTGATACTTGAATAACTTAACTGTTGTCGTCTCCGTGGCGTTGGTGAACGAGAAATACATGAAAGCCAGAAGCACCGCGGCGGAAAGAGCGTATTTTATTATCCACATAATGCCCTCCAAATCATTATTGAATCATAATTGATTTCACTATTACAGTCAATAAAAAAACCTCCCCCGGCCGGGGGAGGTTCGAAATTACTTTTCCGGCAGTTTAAGCGATTCCACCAAAGATTGGAATTCCCCTGAATTGGCCTCGTAAAACTCACGTTCACAATAAGCCTGGATCACCATTATAAGGTTATCCACTTTTATCAGGTAGATTTCATGAACCTCGTTATCGTTGATATATTCCTGTTTGCCGTCGAGGTTACCCCCGCCGCCGGTGATATACAGCAAACGTATATAATTGCGTTTTAAATAAATCTGCTTGGCCGGCCTCGAACCCAATAAAACGTCGGAGGAGACGATATGTTCTCCATCTTTCAGCAATCCCATTTTGGATATTATCTCGTTATCGGATTTATGTTCCTCCAGGCTCTTCATCAGTAGATTCTGAAAATCGTCGAGAGTGCCGTTGAACTCCTGTACATAAATCAACACCCTGGGGATCGTGTAGTCGCCGCCATAGGTCTGAATATATGGATTGATCAAATAGTTCTTTTTTTGCAGGAATAGCCGTTCGACATTCGGTTCTTTATGATTTTTGGCTTTCCAGTTTTTGGGAACGGGCAATTCCCACCCGTATTTTTTGTCAACAGCGATATCATTTTTGATAATCGCGGTCTTTTCCTTTTTCGCCTGGGCGACAGAAACCACCATCAAGAGACAAAGAAAAACAACAAATATCTTTCCGCTCACATCAACCTCCTTGTATATCACCATTTATAATACAGATAAAGGCCCGGTATTGTTGCGATATCTTTATCGTTTCGGTCAATTTTATTTTTCTTCCGATATCGCGGAAATCTCCCGGAAAAACATCTTACCATAAGATACTGTCGACACTACCACCATAATGGCCGATAATAATACCGCCGGGGTCTTCATTACTTCCAATCGAAATAGAAATATTATCAAGGTAGCCGCGAAAACACCCACGGTTACCCTTCCGAGGTTATTCGATATCGGGATGGGCAAATCCCTGCGTATCATGTGGAAGGCGGCGAGAAGTATGATCAAATCCCTTACCACCAGCCCCAGCGCCAACCAAACGGGAAAACCTCTAAGAAATATCATCAGAATTCCCACCGAAGCGACAGTGATCTTGTCGGCGAGAGGATCCAGTATTCTGCCTAACTCGCTGGAAGCGTCCCATTTTCTGGCAAGGTAACCGTCGAAATAATCGGTGCCGAGAATCGTGATCAGTATCAGAACCACTCCCACGTAATCCTCATATACCAAGGCGTAAATAAAGGGTATTATCATAACGACCCTCAGTATAGAAAGCATGTTGGGAATGTTCTTTCTAACCATATCCATAATATTAAGCCCCGGCGGATTTTTCGAGCATTTCCCTGGCCCCTTCCATCGCTTTTTCGGTTGTCTTCTCTCCTGAAAGCAACGCGGCGATTTCCTTTACCCGTTCCTCAAACCTGAGCTTTTTAACGCCGATAATCGTCCGACTGCCTGATTTCTCCTTGAAGACCCTATAGTGATGCTCCGCGACCGCGGCGATTTGATGAAGGTGGGTGACACAAATAACCTGGTTTTTCCTGGAAAGCTCTTTAAGCTGTAAAGCTATCTTGGCGGCAACGTCGCCGGATATGCCGACATCGATCTCATCGAACACCTCGCAACCGCCGCTTTTTTCCCCGGTAAAAGCGTTTTTAAGGGCCAGCATTACGCGGGAGATCTCGCCTCCCGACGCTATCTTCGCCAGGGGTTTGAGTTCCTCGCCGGGATTAGCGCTGAACTGAAATTCCACGGTTTCATATCCGGACGAATCGCCTCGCAATCGATTTCCATTAAGCTCGTACAAGCCGTTTTTGTCTTTTGAGGTATTTATATCTATTGTGATTCGGGCTTTGGGCATTCCCATTTTAACAAGCCTCCGCTCGACAATTTCGGTTAACTCGTTCTTAGCCCCGTGCCTAAACGCCGAAATATCCGACGCTACCCTGTTCAACGTTTCCCGGGTTCTCTCGAATTCCACCGTAAGAGTTCCTGTATCGCCAGACCTCGCTCGCAATATCTCCAATTCCCTTTTGGAACTCCCGAGGAAATCTATCACAGCTTCGACGTTTCCGCCATATTTTTTCTTCAACCCGGCGATTTCATACAGGCGTTCATTTATCTCTTCGAGCCGGGCCGGATCGTCTTCGATTCTATCCACCAGGTTTCTAATGGCGTGAACCGACTGGTTGAGAGAATCCGCCGCGCTTTTTATAGTTCCGACAATTTCGGCTATTTCCCGTCCCTGAATCTCCCGCAGGGCTTTAGCTACCTCTCCTATCCTGCTGAGCGCCGAATCATCCGATTCCAGCAGGGCCGAGCAGGCCATCTCTCCCGCTTCCCTCAAGCGCGAGACGTTTTCGAGGACGATTTTTTCGTTTTTCAGCTTATCTTCTTCATCGGGTCGAAGGTTGGCCTTTTCGATTTCATCGATCTGGAATGAAACAAGTTCGATTCTTTCGGAGATCTCCGCGGATCGCCTTTTCGCGTATGAGATTTTCTCTTTTAGCTCAATCGCTTTATTGTAAAGCTCCCTCAATTTATTCAGTATCTCGCCGGGCACCGCGAAATGATCGAGGAAACCGAGGTGAGCGGCCTGATCCAACAGGGCCTGATGAGAATGCTGTCCGAGAATGGAAATCAGTTTTTCCGAAAATCCCCTCAAAGCCGAAAGAGATACCGTTTTGCCGTTCACGAAGGCCCGATTTCCGCCTTTGCCGCGGTATTCGCGACGTATGATCAGGGTATTAAGCGGGGGCTCGTATTGAGAAGCGATCTGTTCGATATCGTTATCCCCCTCGACCATGAACGTCGCTTCCGCGACAGCGGCCGATCCTCCTGATCGTATCATCTCAACGGAACCCTTTCCTCCCAGGGCAAGTTCAAGGGCGCTTATTATAATCGATTTACCCGATCCGGTGGAGCCGGTTAATACGTTAAACCCCTCTCCAAACTCGATTTCGAGTTTATTGATTAAGGCAAAATTCTCGATTTTAATACGGGAAAGCATCAACCGTTCATTAAAGGCCGTTTGCCCCAATGAAGTTTTTTCCGAAGCACGCTGTAAAACGATCTCGCTCCGAATCTGACCAGTTTTATCTTATGGGACGCTCGTTGGATTCTGACCTTTTGGCCGGGCTCGAGATTACCGACGATCCGACCGTCGACCGAAACCCTCAATCTCCCCTTCATCTCGGCTGCCCTAATCATTAATTTATCATCCGCGGGGAAAATAATAGGGCGTAAAGTAAGGGTATGAGGAGAAATCGGGCTGACCGCTATAGCGTCCATCAAAGGGTTAAAAATCGGCCCCCCCACAGATAGTGAATAGGCGGTCGATCCGGTGGGAGTTGAGATAATGATGCCGTCGACGTTATAGGAACTAACGAACTCGTCGTTGGCGAACAGATCGAGATGTACCAGGTTGGTGGATTCTCCATGATCGATCACGACATCGTTTAGCGCGAAATTTCCGCCGGTTTCGTCCGCCGCTAAAAACGTCTCCAGAACCAATCTTTCCTCGATGGAATATTTATCGTCTCTCAGACGTTCAAGCGATTCGATTATCCGATCGTGGGCCACCTCGGTTAGAAATCCGAGGCCGCCGAGATTTATCCCGAGAATCGGAACAGATTGATTGCCCGCCGCCCTCGCCGACGATAACATCGAACCGTCGCCCCCGAGACTGATAATAACCTCGCAATCGCGGCCTATCACCTCGTTTTCGCAGGCTATATCATTTCGATTCACCAGGGAGGCGAGATCGCCGCAAATCATTATAGATATACCCTGTTCCGCTGTCCATTCGATAATTCTTTCGGCCGCCTCGCCTACCTGCGGACGATCGAGGTGGGCTATTAATCCCAGTTTTTTCACCTGGGTTTCCGGGAATCGCTTTTCTGTTTGGTTTTCTGGTAGAGTTCCAGCGCGGACATGGCAATGCCCTCTTGATCCAGGCCCAGATCGCTTAATAATCGATCGCGGTCGCCATGCTCTACGAAATTATCGGGAATGCCTATGATCCTGATGTTCTTATTCTCGAAGTCACTTCTGGCGGCCCAGGATAGAACACCCTCGCCGAAACCGCCGTTTATGGCGTTTTCGCATACGGTAATTATATTATCATATTTTTCAAACGTCTCGCGCAGAATCTTCTCATCCATCGGCCTCACGAATCGGCAATTTATAACCCTGCAGCTGATACCATCTTTCTCCAGCATATCGGCCGCTTTCCAAGCCTGATAGACCATGGTTCCCACCGCAAGAATGGCCAGATCGTCGCCATCCCGTAATATCTCCCAGCTTCCGAATTCCATAGGACGAATAGCGAAATCGATATCGTCCTCCGGAATCGACCCTCTTGGATACCGTATGGCCATGGGGCCGTCGTTGTAGGTCATCGCCAAGGCCAGCGAATCGCGAAGCTCTCTGCCGTCTTTCGGGGCGAATATGACCACGTTGGGAATCGTTCGCAGATACGAAATGTCGAACGCGCCGTGATGGGTCGGACCGTCGTCTCCTACAAGACCGGCCCTGTCGAGGCAAAATACCGACGGTAAGTTCTGCAAGGCGGTATCGTGTAATACCTGGTCGTAACCTCTTTGAAGGAAAGTGGAATAAACGGCGAAATACGGTTTCATGCCGTTCGCGGCCAATCCCGCGGCGAATGTTACCCCGTGCTGTTCGGCGATTCCGACATCGAAAAATCTATCGGGATATTTTTCGGCAAAACCCTTCAGGCCCGTTCCGCTGGACATGGCCGCGGTAATGGCGCAAATTCTATCATTCATATTTGCCAGATGAATCATAGTTTCCCCGAACACCTCCGTATATGGAAGCGATTTTTTCAATCCCAGGGATTTACCGGTAAGCTTATCGAATTTCGATACCCCGTGAAGCCTGAGGGCGTCGGTTTCGGCGTACTTATAGCCTTTTCCTTTAGTGGTAAGAATATGCAAGAGTTTCGGGCCGGGGAGTTTTTTCATCTGGTCGAACGTTTTAATAAGCAATTTTATATCGTGACCGTCGATAGGTCCGAAATACCTCAATCCGAACTTCTCGAATACGATCCCGGGGACCATGAATCCTTTGATCGTTTCCTCGATGGACGCTACCGCTTTGCGAATCTTCTCATGTTTGGGCAGATGCCCGGTAAGTTTCCATATTTCCGCTTTTAGCTTATTATACGGGGTATCCACCAGAATCTCGGTGAGGTATTTCGATATAGCCCCTACATTACGGGAGATTGACATATTGTTATCGTTTAAGATAACCAGCATATCACGTCCGGATTCACCGATTTGATTCAATCCTTCCCAGGCCATCCCGCCGGTAAGGGAGCCGTCGCCGACAATGGCGATTACTTTATTATCCTCGCCTTTCAGGTCGCGGGCGGTCGCCAGGCCCAGCGCCGACGATAACGCGGTACAGGCATGCCCAGCGCCGAACGAATCATGTTTCGATTCATCCCTCTTGGCAAACCCGGATAAACCATCGGCCATCCTTATAGTGGGAAACCGATCTTTCCTGCCGGTGAGAATCTTATGAGTGTATATCTGGTGGCTGACATCGAAAATCATGGGGTCCGCGGGGGAATTAAATATATAATGCAGAGCGATTGTGAATTCCACCGCGCCTAAATTCGCCCCCAGGTGGCCGCCGTTAGTGGAAACAACGTCTAATATAAGCTCCCTGATCTCCTCGGCGAGTTGAGGCAGCTGGTCAATCTCAAGTTTTTTCAAATCGGTCGGCGAATCGATTATATCGAGTAATTTATTCATTTTTTACATCTCCATCTTCCTCAAAAAGCTCGAGATCAAAACCGCCGTCGGATTTTTCCAATAGCTTTTTGACCCTGTCTTCGGCTTTTTCCAGTTTCTTGCGGCATAATTTGGATAGCTCGATCCCTTTCTCAAAGGCTTTTATCGATTCCTCTAAAGATAGTTCGCCGGATTCGAGCTGATTCACGGTATTTTCAAGCCGTTCCAATGCCTCTTCGAAATTGAGCTTTTCCGATGTCTTGCCCTTAGCTGTCATTGATTTCCCCCTATTCGCGAACTTCCGTAATCATAGTAAAATATGAAATAAAACAGACTTAACCGCAAGATTTATTTTATGACTTTCTTAAGAGACCGTTAGAATCCCTCGGATTTGGGTTCCCTGGTCATCAGGTCATTTATCGCCGATTCGGGAGATTTATCCTCGAATAACACCCTGTAAACCTCGGTTGTAATGGGCATTTCGACATCGAGTTTCCCGGCGAGAGCGTAAGCCGACTCGGTTGTAGCTACACCCTCCGCCACCATAGGCATCTTGGCAATCACGTCTTTTAGTTTTCTGCCCTTCCCCACCTGTTCACCTACGAACCTGTTACGTGAATGTTTCGAGAGACAGGTGGTAATCAGGTCTCCGATGCCGGAAAGCCCCGAAAATGTCAGTGGATCGGCGCCCATTTTGACCCCGATTCGGGTTATTTCCACCAATCCACGGGTCAATAGGGCTCCTTGCGTATTATCTCCCATGCCGAGGCCATAGAGCATCCCCGCCGCCAACGCGATAACGTTTTTCAGCGAGCCAGCCAATTCTACGCCTAAGATATCAGCCGATGTGTAAACCCTGAAAGCGGGAGTGGTAAATATGGTTTGAACCGCCTCGGCCACGGCTTTATCCTCCGATGCCGCCGTAATCACCGTGGGAATACCACGGGCGACCTCCTCCGCATGCGACGGTCCCGAGAGAGTGCAGATACCCGAACGAATGCCGGGGTCGATCTCATCGGCGATAACCTCCGACATCCTCTTCAACGAACCGACCTCGATTCCTTTGGAAAGGTTAATGTAGATCGGAGAGATCGCCAATTTTAGATCCGAGATCCGTTTAGCTGTGGCCCGTAGTCGCTGGGCAGGGACAACGCAGGCGACGAATTCCACGTCCAAAAGCGCGTCCCGGAGGGAATTGGTGATCAGGATTCGTTTCTCGAGCTCGATTCCGGGTAATTTCGACGGTAATTTTCGGGTGGATTCGAGACTATCGCAGGCCACCGAATCGAATTCCCAGAGGGTGATTTCATGGCCGTTACGGTACAATAAATTCGCTACCGCTATTCCCCAGCTTCCGGCGCCCAATACGGCTGCTTTTCGAGAACTCATAACGTCTCCCTGTTTTTTTCCCCGAATCTGTTCTCCGTTCCCGCTAAAAGTCTTTTGATGTTGGCGCGATGAGTGTACAACGCGAGTATCATTATTAATAACATCAGCCCGATAACTTCTTCTCCTACAGGATAGTCGAAATAATATTTCTCAATAAAAGTGGATAAGCATAAGAAAAAGATCGCCAGGATAGAACCGAGGGATACGTATCTTGTAATATATACGGTTATTACAAACAGTAAAAACGCGAATCCGGCCTCGAGCGGAATGAGGTACAAAAGCAAGCCGCCTCCGGTGGCGATACCCTTGCCGCCTTTCAAACGGGCGAATACCGGAAACAGGTGGCCGATAATCGCGGCCAGCCCGCCGATTATGGCAAGATGAACCGATGTTAGAGAGATATCCCCTAAATTAATGCCGGAAGCGAGGTAGCATGCCAGGTATCCCTTGGCGATATCAATCGATAGCGCGAGAACGGCGACTTTCGCCCCGAGCACCCGGAAAACGTTTGTGGCCCCCATGGATTTCGAACCATGCTCCCGAACGTCCAATCCCTTGATCAACTTCCCCAGCCAGACACCCGTCGGAATCGACCCCAACAGATACCCCAATAATAATACCGCTATAATCGTGACCATAATTATTTCCTGCGTTTGAAAACCATTTTAAGCGGAACGCCGTTGAAACCGTAGGCCGCCCTCATATTATTCTCGATATATCTTTTATACGACGTGTCTATCAGTTCCGGGTAGTTTGAGAAAAATATAAAGGTGGGAGGGTCTCCCTCGGCCTGGGTCACGTAATATATCTTGATAAATTTCCCGCGCCGGGCCGGCGGCGGTTTCCTCTCCACTAATCCGGTAATAAACTTATTCAATTCCGACGTCTCCACCCGCTTCTTGCGTTCGAGGGCGACCTCATTGATAGCATCCCAGACCTTATTCACCCGCAAACCGGTAAGAGCGGAGATGAAAAGAATGGGCACATGGGAAAACTCCGGCACCTTCTCAGCGACAGCTTTGCAAATTTTATCAACCGTTTTATCGTCCTTCTCGGCGATATCCCATTTATTGAAAACGAAGATCAGCCCTTTAAGAAGGTCCGCCGCCTCGTTGGCAATTTTGAGGTCGTTGCCGACCATACCGTCCAGACTGTCAATCAACAAAACCGTTATATCGCATCGGCCGATAGCCCGCAACGTTCTCAGCGACGTGTAAAACTCGAGCTGGTCTTTGTAACTGGTTTTCTTTTTCAAACCGGCGGTATCGATCAGAAGATAACGCTTGCCGCCTAAATCACACTTGGTGTCGATAGCGTCACGGGTGGTGCCGGGCAGATCGGCGACGATGGTCACGTTTTTGCCGGTCATGTAGTTTACAAGCGACGATTTCCCCACGTTGGGACGGCCGACTATGGCCACCCGGATATCGGCGTCCTCTTCCTCCTCCCCGCCTTTCGGCAGATTGGCGGTTATCTCGTCGAGAAGGTCGCCGGTATTGAGGCCGTTGGCGGCGGAAACGGGGATTAGCGATTCGAAACCGAGTGAATAAAACTCCGTCGCGGACGCCTCCTGCTCCATAGCATCGACTTTGTTCGGCGCGATTATGACCTTCTTGCTGACTCGTTTGAGATCGTGGGCGATCTTGAGATCCTCCTCCAGCGCCCCGACTTGCGCATCGATGAGGAAGACGATCAAGTCGGCCTGATCGATGGCCACCCTGGCCTGCTCGGAGACCTTGGCTTCGAGGACGTCGTCGGCGCCGACAAGCAGGCCGCCGGTATCGACCAGCATGAATTCGACGCCGTTCCAACTGCATTGACGGTAGAGCCGGTCGCGGGTGATGCCGGGGGTATCATCGACTATGGCCTGATGGGTCTGCACCAGACGGTTGAACAGGGTCGATTTCCCGACATTTGGACGGCCTATTATGGCGACAATCGGCAGAGGCACAGGCAAACTCACTTTCGAATCATGGTTTAAAGATATTCATACGAAGGTGTAATATGGTGAATGATCAGGCTTTAGGCAAGAGGAAATGGGGCTTGGGGGTGCCTGGGAAACTCCGCCGAAGGCCCGGCTGACGGGGCTATTAAACCGCTGTCATTCCGCACTTGATGCGGAATCCACACGCTGCGCTGTAAGGAATCCTTTCCTTACAGCATCCCGGTAGTCGTCAGAAATGGGTTTCTGACGACGCGGAAAATACTTGACCCTCCCCTATTCTTTGGTCTGGTCATAACCTCACTCTAAAAAAATAATATACGGCTTCTTAATTCCTTCCTTAATAATCTGAATGAAGTCGATTTTTCTCATATATGCGACTATTCCTCTACCAACCTTTTTCAACTTTATATATTTCAATCCAAGGATTATTGCTAAAATCGCTTATTACCATGCCGTAAATTGTAATTTGGTCTCTAGTTCTTAGATCATATAGAATTTCCCCCTTTGATTTCTTCATAAAACAGCGATGAAACATGATAAAGTAATTACTATAATTATCTTCTGCCACAAAAGCAAACTGAAGGAAATCTGTCGCTTTAAACTCAGGTCCAATGACCTCATCTAAATTGTGCGTAGATAATTTTGAAAATAATCCTTGCAGCCTAATTTCCTTTTCAACGTAATCAATTGGAGATGCCTTTATTTTAGTTGCCAAGGTCATATTATGAGCATCCATTTTTGAACTTTCAAAGTCAGTCTCTGAAATTGACAACCTATTGTTAAGTCTTTGATTTTCTTTACTCAACTCGACTATTAGTTGTTTAAGTTGGCAGATTTCCTCTCTCAAGCTATCAATTTCAGAATCCCCTGTTACATTAATCTGTTCGTTCTTATTGCTCTTGGGTGAACAAGCTAGAATAAATATAAGTGAGATGACGATCATTAGTTTCATAATTGATTCTCCTTATTCACGCTCCTTTTCACGGTAGTCGTTAGTTAAAATAATTAATTAGTAGAAGTTACTTATTTCTTTTTAGTCGCCTTTTTCCCTGTCGTTCCAGATTTCTTTGGTTGGCGCGGTCCTGTGCGTACTAACTGTCCAATAAAACCTTCAAATTCACAAGGATCAAAATCGATTTTCTTGTGCTCGGCGTATTTTCTAATATCAGAATGAATTAGATTTATGCAAAAAGCTATTACGGTTGCATCGTCTACATAACCAAGAATAGGAATAAAATCGGGAATGAGATCAAACGGAATCACGAAGTATATCAGCGCTGCCGTTATAGCCGCGGTCGTTTTCCACGGTATTTTATATTTACCGCTAAAAGAATCGCGCAGCATTTGAAAGAGCAGCATAACGCATTTCGCAAGATCAGCTATCCAATCAATACCTGAGTCTAGAAGCCTGGAAGCTTTTTTCTTTGTTTTTGACAACGCGTATTTAACATCATCTTTGTCAACCTCTTTGATACTCTTTTCATATTGTTTTTTAAGACTTGCCTTTTCCTTTTGCGTTAACTTCCTTTTAGTAACCTTTTTCTTCTTTGAAGTAATTTTCTTCTTCGCAGGTACCATAACGAGATCCTTTCAAAATATGCGCCGAACTTTAGATACACACAGAAATCTAACCTTATCGTTAATTTTCAACCAATAGTATCACTCAGGGCACCTTGCCGCCTCTCATATTCCCAGGGGGGAGAATTCCGCCCGTGTTTGACGGGACGACGAAAATACAATTAATTATCTGATGATAATCATGCGAGGTTCGCAACCATAAATAAATGAATCTTTCTCATGATTGCTTATCGGATGATTTTTCCTCAGTGTTTTCAGATTTGTCCGATTCTCGAGAATGCCGATACTCTTCATTATTCGGATTTAGTTGATTGGCATGATTATCCAGTTCTTCCTTGGTTTTTTCCGATTTTTCACGTTCCGATTTTGACATGATCGCCTCCTATGTTTGTTTTTCATGCGTCAGGATGGATATGAAATGACATCCTGACGCTCGAGTACCTTCAGGATATCGTTACGCTTCCATCCTGAAGGCTCGACATATCCAAAACACGCACGCATACCATCCTTGTCTCATATTCCCGGGGGGAGGAACCCGCCTTCGGCGGAGATACTATAACAAAGCGAATATGGCCATCGGTGTCAAGGATTTTTGTGGGGAATCGGGCTGATCTTAGATCAGCCCCTACGGACAGAATCAAGCATCTTCTCGATACAACCGTAATCCGTAGGGGTCGATCTCCCTTACGGGCAGGCAGATCGACCCGCAAAGCGCGGCGCTGCTTATTTTTGTCGGGTTTTTCGCTTCACTCAGAACCCGACCTTGTATCTTATCGCTGTAAAGATCGTTATATTAGAGCGGATCGGGATGAAACTGTACCCGACCTCAGGTTTTTAAGCCTGTAACGT
>SDBU01001939.1_pt1 | contig 28436 bp, 32 predicted proteins | sample 2277071 | NCBI WGS metagenome assembly SDBU01 (sample SAMN10397929, study PRJNA504765) | marine sediment metagenome | isolation source: marine sediment core GS08_GC12, 126 cmbsf | place: Arctic Ocean: Gakkel Ridge, Loki's castle | collected 2008 | reverse complement strand
GGGTGGAACTGCACCCCTTCCAGGATGAACTGCTTATGCCGAATGCCCATCAGTTCACCAATCTCGCTCCGGGCGGTGATTTCAAAATCGTCTGAGAGCATATCTTCCTTCACCACCAGGGAATGATACCTGGTCGCACAAAACTTGGAATAGCGCAAGCATCAGCTTCGCGCCGGGACAGCGGAGTGCTGCACGGAAATTGGAGGTGGTTGTGAAAGTTCAGCCATAGAGCCCGTTCTGCTTGATGTAGTCCTCCACCACAGGCGGAACCTGCCCTTGTACGGACCTGCTCGAGGCAAGCCTTTGCCGGATGTCAGAAGCGGAAATATGGCAGGGCAGCATATCAAGATAATGTTGTTTCATCTTTCTCAAGCCCCGGTCGCAGAGAACACCTTCAAGCAGAGCGAAGCTACTGCGGTCGAAACCGGGACGGGCAACGACCACAAACTGACAGAGTTGGGCGAGGTTGGCAATCTCCATCCAGGTAGGTAGCTCTCTAATGGTGTCGGCACCGATGATAAAGTAAAGCTCCGTATAGCTTCCCAATCGGTCCTGAAGCTGCCTGATGGTGTCTATGGTGTAGGATTTTCCCCGTCGGTGGACCTCGATATCGGAAACCTCGAAGCCGGGCTCATCTTTGATAGCCAGCTCCACCATCCGCAGGCGGTGACAGGCGGACGCCAAAGCGGTGGGTCTTTTATGAGGCGGGTCGCCTGCAGGGACAAAGATGACCCTTTCCAGTTCCAGGTGTGCGAGCGCTTCGCGCGCAATGCGCAGGTGTCCGTAGTGGATGGGATTGAAACTTCCTCCCAGAATTCCGACTTTCCTCACCCAGCCATCCGCCTATAATACTGGAAAGGTATCCCCAGACATCGAAGACGGTAGCATCCTGAAGTATCATGCAATTGTCAATGGAAAAGTGGACAGTCGGCTGGTTGCTGGTGCTGGTCCTCCTGGGCGGTAAGGGTGGCCAACCAGCCACATGCGCTGAAGGCGAGAGCCAATTCGCCGTCGGCGAACCACTCACACCCAGACGCCAGGCGAGTCGTCCCACGTCCAGAGGCATTATCCAGCTTTACGACGGCAGCACCTTTCAGGGCAACATCTATCTGACCTGGGATAAGGAGTTTCTCATCTACGACCGCGCCCTCAAGCAGCACACATCCATTCCGCTGCTGGCCGTCAAGCATATCGAGGTTGTGCCTGAAGAGGAGCGTCTGGAGCGGGAGTGGCGCTGGAAGCAGGAGGGGTCGGACGAGAAGGTCTATACAGGAAGAACCTACCCCTGGCGGAAATATGTGACCACCCTCAAGTTGGTGGATGGCAGGTGCGTGTCCGGAGACCTGTCAGCGCTGGTCTATCTGCGGGACGACAAAGGGAAAGAACACAAGTTTATCCTCCACAAGAGGCAAAAAGGGAAGGTCGGCACCAGCCTCGCTCAATTGAAGTACGTCAAAACCGTCGTGCTGGGTGTGCTGGAAGCCTGGGGCGAACCAGTTGCCGGCTTGCGCGCAGGTATCTGGAGTGAGAAGGATACATTTCAGGTGGGCGAACCTATCATGGTCCGCTCAGCCATCAAGAATCTCAGCCTCGTCAAGCAGACCATCTGGGTGTCCGGATTCTCCAATCAGAGATTTGACCTTGAGCGTTCCAACGGCAAGGAAGTGAAACTCAGCTCCTTGGGCTTGCGCGCTCGCAGCGCCTTCGACCCGCGTGGAGCCCGGGACAAGAACGCCTCCTTCAGCCTGAAACCAGGCCAGACCTTCATCACATCTCAGCAGGACCTGACGAAACTGTTCGACCTTTCCGCACCCGGTCGTTATAATGTGCGCTACTCTTACGAATCATATCACCAGGGATGGAAGGGCAAGCTCACCAGCAGCACACTGGTAATTAACGTCGTCCCGAAGGAACAACAGGAACTTGAGGATACCGCAGGGGAGTAACCTGCAGGACAAGGACTATTCTGGGAGGTTATATATCATGCCAGTGCCCGTAACCCAGCAACCGTTATTCAGCGATTGGCTGGGCATATATCTCTTGGCCATGACGGCGCTGGTGGTGCTGCTGCTCTTGGTGCTGCTTTGCATCATCATCAGGCGGCTGGACAAAATCACCAAGCGGATGGACGATGTTTACAATTCCGCCTCCATCTTTGTCAAGATGGGGCTGAAACACTTCCAGAAGAAGCGGTAGCACAGGAGACGGGAACACCATGCTCGATACCGCTACCGCCATCATCAACCTCCGTGTGCATCCGGGCGCCTCCAAAAACCACCTCAAGCGTACTGCCGACGGCAGCTATCGCGCCTACGTCACAGCGCCCCCTCAGAAGGGCCAGGCAAACCGCGCGCTAATGAAGCTCCTGGCGAAGCAACTGGGCATCAGCCCATCACGGATTGAACTCATCTCGGGCCACGTTTCCCGCCAGAAACGGATTCGTATAACCGGTGTTTCGACGAGAGAGCTGAAGCAAAGACTTGAAGGAGCCACAAAGAAATGACGGAGCTTTACGACAAGATTCAGCAAGCTGTTGGGGTCGTCACGAGTAAGGTGAAGTTGAAGCCGGAGGCAGGCATCATCCTGGGCACTGGCCTGGGCAAACTTGCCGGTCAAATCGAAAGCCCGCAAACCATACCCTATGCTGACATCCCCCACTTCCCGGTGGCCACCGTCACTCATCATGCGGGCCGACTGGTCTTCGGGGAACTCTCCGGGCGCCAAGTGGTAACTATGGAAGGTCGGGTGCACTTTTACGAAGGCTATACCACGGAGCAGGTAACCTTTCCGGTGCGGGTCATGCGGGCGCTGGGCGCGGAGCTTCTGATCGTAAGCTGCGCCTGTGGAGGCATGAATTCACAATACAGGGCCGGCGACGTCCTCATCATCGAAGACCACATCAACCTCATGGGCGTTAACCCCCTTATCGGTCCCAACGATGAGCGGCTGGGAGCCCGCTTCCCTGACATGTGCGAGCCTTATGATAAAGAGCTTGTCCGACTGGCAGACCGCATTGCGCTGGAGGAGAACATCAAAGCCCACACCGGTGTGTATGTGGCAGTTGCGGGCCCTAATCTGGAAACCCGCGCCGAATATCGCTTCCTGAGAAGCGTCGGCGCCGATGCGGTGGGGATGAGCTCCGTGCCCGAGGTGTTGGTCGCCATCCATGGGGGTATGAAGGTACTGGGGCTAGCAATTATCACTGACGAATGTCTGCCCGATGCGCTCAAGCCCGCCAACATCGCAGCCATCATCCAGGTGGCAGAAGAGGCGGAGCCTAAGCTGGCCCGCATCGTCAAGCGGGTGCTGGCAGAGATGTCGGAAGCCAAGAGTGAGGCATAAATGGCGCATAGTTGGGGATAACTTAGCACTTCGCCAACAAAGAGGTTATAGATGTGGATAAGTGGCGGAGAACAAGGTGATTGAGGTGAATTCATAGTCAATAAACCACACCTTGGGGGAGAAATCGTGGAGAAGTCGGGCAATGACAGGTTAAGACTGGCAGTACTGTTATCGGGCGGAGGCACCACCCTGCAGAATCTGATTGACAAGATTGACCAGGGCAAGCTAGATGCCAAGGTCGTGGTCGTCATCAGCAGCCGCCACGATGCCTACGGGCTTGTCCGCGCCGCGCATCATAATATCCCCGCACACATCGTCGCTTCCAAGGAATACCAGCAGGATTGGCAACAGATGTCGGCCAAGATTGACGAGGTGCTGGCACCCTACGACCCCGAGCTGATTGTGCTGGCGGGGTTCATGTGCCACTACCTTTTCTCGCCCAAATACCGGGGACGGGTGATGAACATTCATCCCGCGCTCATACCCGCATTCTGTGGCGCGGGCTGGTATGGTGAAAAGGTGCATCGGGCAGTACTGGACTACGGAGTGAAGGTGTCGGGATGCACGGTGCACTTTGCCGACCTGGAATATGACCACGGGCCCATCATCGTGCAGCGCACGGTACCCGTGCGCGATGACGATACGGTCGAGACCTTGCGAAAGCGTGTCTTCGAGCAGGAATGCCTTGCCTATCCAGAAGCCATTCAGCTTTTCGCAGAAAAGCGCCTCAATATTGAAGGCCGGCGCGTGCGCATCTTGCCTCGCAAGAGATGAAGCCGGGCTTGAGTAGCGGGCCCCTCGTCACCAACAGAGCCTCAATGAATGAAGCGGTGGAGGAACTCGATGCCCTTGACCACGTCGCCCACGGGGTCCTCGCCCACCTCCCGCTCAATGGTGACGTAGCCCTGGTAGCCTATCTCCTCCAGCCTCCCGAGATATTCCGGCCACTGCACCATGCCCTCACCCAGGGGGACCTCCTTGCGCGTCCCATCGGCCATCCGGATGCCATCCTTCGCATGAGTGTGGACGATGTAGTCTTTCAGCTCATAGACCCCCTTGAGGTGGTCGAAGCCTCGGGTGACAAAGTTGGCAGGGTCGTAATTGACGGCTAACCCGCCACTTCCCAGACGGTCCAGGAAACCCTTGAGCACGGTGCTATCTTCGGGGCCGGTCTCGATGCCGAACTTCACCCCCACCTTGTCCGCGTAATCGCCCAACTCCTTCACCACCTCATCCAGCACCTGCTTCTCAGGCGCGCCCTTATCCTCAGTAACCGTGCCGATGTGTGTGGTGACAACGGGCACTTTCATGTCGCTCGCCATGGTGAGCATCTGTTTGCTTTTGTCGATGCGCTCGGCCAGCCCCTCTTGAGTTGTCAGACCCTCGTGGAGGTCGGCGCAGAAGGCGCTGATTTCCAGCCCCTGGGAACTGGCGAAGTTCAGGAAATCGCGCCTGGCCGAGTGTGAAAGGTTCCAGGGCGCCATCTCAGCCGTAGTCACGTAGATTTGAAAGCCCTCAACACCCATCTGGGCTGCCTTCTCTATGCCCTTCCTGACCCCCAACCTGAGAGAATCAATAATCACCCCGATTTTGAGACTGTCCATAGACACTCCTTCGAGTTCCCTTTACCGCAGCGGACGAACTTGCGGCAGCAAGAGTTGCACAAAGTATCCCGTTATCCGGCTGCCTTGGCCAGCTTCCTTCCCAGCGCCGTGCACTTGTGCTCATCGTCACCGGTGGGCGCACCGTGACAGAGCACGCCCTCCGTCACGGGATTGAGGCCCACTGCCTTGCACAGTCTCTCCAACGGCTCCAGTGCGCGCGCGCCGCCGCCGTGGCTTACGAAGGCAGCCACCGGCTTGCCTTCAAGCTGCCCTTTGTGCGCCAGCGCCCGGTCGAAGACAATCTTGACCTCACCCGCCGGGTAGCTGAAGTAGTCAGGCGAGCCGACAGCCACCGCATCCGCCTGCAGCAGTTTCTCTACCTGGAAGTTGGAACTCGCCTCCAGCATCTCGACCTCGGCGCCTACTTCTTTGGCACCCTCAGCCACGAGCTCTGCCATCTTACGCGTCTTGCCCGTACCCGAATAATACACCACCAATACCCTTGCCATCCGCGTCCCCTTTCTCCTTCTCGTGCGTCTTATTCTCTTATTCCGGTCCTATCATCCAGCCTCTGGTGGGCAGCGCTTTCCGGCTATTTGAGGAAACGTATGGCAAGCGGATAGCGGAACTTCTCACCATTGCTGACTTTCACGGAAGCAATGATTACCATGACGATGTCGAATATCCCCAAAGCGGGCAATAGCAGAAACCCGATAAAAACAAAGCATAGAATAAACGCCCCAGCACCATAGATGACCATGGATATCTGAAAGTTGAGCGCCTCCTTGCCGTTCTCATCAACAAGCGGGAACTCCTCCTTCTTAATCAACCAGATTACCAACGGTCCGACAATGAAGCCAACCGCCCCGGTGACAAGCCCGGATAGGGCAACGAGGTGACACAGCATGGCCCAGTTCCGCGCCTGCTTCTCAGCGACAGGCTGCGCCTGCGGGGTCGGCTGCTCCTGCACCGGCTCCTGCTCTTTCTTCTCCTCACCCATTTCTGCCATGGTTACGCCCCCTTTCACCCGAGAACCCTAACACCACCAACAACGAAGCCAATCACCCTGGCACCCCCAACAATACTGATACCACCAGGAGTCACTCACGAACTTGAGGCACAATTGGTCAATCACACAGGTTATCTCTGATGTAATCGAAACTCATCTTCAGTGAATCGAAGGGGTCGCCGGAACAGGTATCCTGTTCCACGATGTACCACTCACACCCCGAGCTTTCAGCTTCCGAGATTATCGCTTTCCAGTTCAGATTGCCATAACCGATTTCCGCAAAGGTGGGCTTCCTCTCCGCCGTGGTGATGTAATCCTTGAGATGGAGGAGAGGCAGCCTGCTTTTTAGTTTTCGACACCACTCGACCGAATCACCCCCGCCGTACTGCACCCAGTAGGTGTCAATCTCGCCTTGTAAGTAGCGGGGGTCCGTTTCCTCGTAGAGAACCTCGAGCATCAGCTTGCCATCGAAGCGCTGAAACTCGATGTTGTGGTTGTGATAGGTGAGCACCAGCCCGGCCTCGCTTAAGACCTTGCCTGCCTGGTTCAGCTCATGCGCCAGTTGCCTGACATCATCGAGTGTCTCCAGCTTCCGCCCTCCTGGAGAAGGGTAAGCAGTGTATTTGCAGTTGAGTTTCTGCAGCCGTTCAACGATGGCCTGCGGCTGGGCAAGTAATTTGTCGCTGGGTTCGTGGGTGGCACAGCAGATGAGTCCCTCCCCATCCAGTAGCTTCATCAGCTCGGACTCTTCAATAGGTCCCATGCCACTGACCTGCACCGCCTTATACCCGATGCGGCTGATCTTTGTAAGCGAGGCGGCAATATCCGCGGGCATCTTGATGAAGTCCCTCACCGTGTAAAGCTGGGCGACCACCTGTCCAATTTTCACATCCTTCTCCTTCTTCCCTCACACCTCAGAATACAACTAATCCGACCAGAACACTTCTCGCACCTGCCTCAGAAATCCTGCTCCGCCGAGCAGTATCCAAACGATCTGCAGCCAGTATAGGACATTTCGCTCGCTTTGCAAGGAAAGGAATAGTTTATAGCAACAGGCCAGGTGGCAAGTGGCTATCTCTGCCAGCCTACTCCCAGTCGAAAAGGGAGTTGTCGGCGGCAATCTCTCCCACCTGTCCGTCGCCGCCAACGCTCAGCTTGTAGGGCCGCATCGACTCCACATGCCCATCACAGAAGAGGATATTGCATTTCTTATTGTGACGGAAGTGGAAGCTGGGGTAAGGCCAGGGCTGGTCGGGCAGCTCCAAGAGCCAGTTCTCCCTCACCGTGCCGTCCAGCCAGTAAATCTGCGCACTGTCCGCCAGCAGTATGGTCAAATGCGGCGCCGCCAGCTTGCCATCCCGCGCTGGCGCACCATAGAGCAGAGAGCTACCCCAGTTAAGCTTACTCCAATCGCCAGCAATGTTTCCACCAATGTAGTTGTAATTGTAGCCGTAGCCGTAGGTGGCACCATCGTAAATAAAATAGCGCGCCAGGGTAAAGCTGGGGCAGAGGTCGATGGTGTCCACGGACCTGAAATAGCGATAGAGCAGCCCTTTGGTCTTGTCTGTATTACCGTCCTCAACTTTCCCGAACCAGTACAGTTCAGCGGGGCCGAAAGGGTTGTTGGGGTCCACGTACATCACCGGAAAATACCAACCGCTGTTGTTCATCTTGTAGAACTCCGTGGCCAGGAAAAGCTGGCGCAGATTGGACATGCAGCTTACCCGGTAAGCCTCTCTGCGGGTGCTGGTCAGCGTGGGCACCAAGATGCTCGCCAGCATACCAATGATGCTAATCACCACCAACAGCTCTACTAATGTGAATCCGAACCGACCCTTCGCGGGAACCACCTGTCTCATTGAACTTGCTTCCTGTGTGCTTGAAAACATGCGCATAACTAGCGTTTGTCAGATATGCTGGCGCCCGTGACCCGGTACCCCTCGTTCTTCTCCTTGGCCACGTGCAGCACCAGTAACTTATCGCCGCCATCGACGGTAAGCTGGTAGCGGACATTGATGATTCCCTCTACCCTCGAACTGATATCGTCAAGTTCGGCTTTTGAATATCCTCTGGCCTCCTTGACTGCCAGCGCCAGCCGCGGCCGCAGGCGGGGACGCATCGTCGAATGGAGGTGCTTTTCTATCTCTTCGATGTTGTAGTCCTTGATGAGCAGCAGGAAGGCATCCCCCTCCTGCCTGGCCAATTCCTTTTCACTGTCGGAAAGTGGAATCCGCGGCGCCTCTTTCCTGCAACCCGTAACACATACCATTAAGCCCAAAACCAACAACACTCTGGCTTTCCCCATAGCCTACCTTTCTTCCTTGGTTCCAGTTTTCACGACACTGCCTATCCTACCGGGAAGGACAAAGGGCCTTCCGCTGCGGGGGTTTTCCCCCAGATACATCTCTGACTTGAACACCGTCCTCAGATTATCCTCCGTAATCACCTCGCCGGGACTGCCCACCTCGCAAATGCGCCCCCTATCCAGTAGCGCCAGCCGCCGCGCATACTCAGAAGCGAGGTTCAGGTTGTGCTCCACCGAGATGATGGTCAAACCCCTCTCCCGGTTCAGTCGCCGCGCCAATTCGTAAATCTCCACCTGATGACGGATATCCAGGAACGAGGTGGCTTCATCCAAAAGCAGGATGCGAGGCTCCTGTGCCAGCGCTCGCGCAATAATGACCCGCTGCTTCTCACCCCCGCTCAGTTCCAAGATCAGCCGCTCGGCAAAATCGGTGACGTCCGTAAAGGCCATCACTTCCTGCGCCACTTTCCTGTCCCGCCCGCTATCCATCCCCCAGCCTCGGCCGTGCGCGTACCTGCCCATGAGCACCACTTGCTCCACCGTATAGGGGAAGGCAAGCTCCGACTCCTGAGGCACCACCGCCACCAGGCGCGCACACTCCCGTTGTGAAAGCCGACGGACATCGCGCCCCTCCAGGAAGCAGCGTCCCTTCCTGGGTGTGATGGTTTTGCTGATGACCCTCAGCAGCGTGGTTTTCCCTGATCCGTTGGGGCCGATGATGCCCAGAAACTCTCCCTGCTCGACCTCAAGAGAAACACCCTCGAGCACGTCCGCGCCGTCGTAGGCATAGGTGATTTCCTTAAGTTCCACCGCCAGCATCGCGCGCCTCTAACCCAGGAAAACTCTGCGCTGGTACCGCTTGAGCAAATAGATAAAGAAGGGCCCACCACACATCGCCGTAATCACCCCCACAGGCAACTGGGTAGGTGGGTTCACGGTGCGGGCCAGGGTATCACAGCCCACCAGAAAGGCAGCTCCGAAAAGTCCTGCCGCTGGCAGGAGAATCCGATGGTCCGCGCCCACCACCAATCTCATAATGTGAGGCACAATCAGACCCACGAACCCGATAGGCCCGGTCACTGCCACCACCGCTGCCGTCACCAGACTCGCTATCAGGAACGCCCGCCTTTTTACCTTTTCTACTGCCACCCCCATCTGTGCCGCCGTCTCCTCACCGCTGGCCAGGAGATTGAACTCGGGAGCATAGCGAAAAAGCATCACCCCACAGACCACCCCAACCAGCGTCAGCGCCCCCAGCACGTCGTAGCGCAGGTTGAAATCGCTGATGGTGCCCATCAACCAGAGCATCGCGCCCCTGAGTTCCCCCAGGTCGAGAATGGTGGTCAGGAACATGATGATAGCTCCGAAAAGTGCGTTCACCACCACCCCTACCAGGAGCAGCGTGTGCCTTGATATTCGACCTCTCACCTGTGAAGCATAATAGACGATGGTGATAGCAAGCAGCGCGCCCAGAAACGCAGGCAGCGCCCTCGTGACATAGACCAGAAGCTCGCTTTCGAAGATGAAGGAACGTTCCCACAGCCGACCCAGGATGCTCCCCAGCGCGGCGCCACTGCATACCCCCAGGATATAGGGGTCTGCCAGGGGATTGCGCAGCAGCGCCTGGAACGTCACCCCCGCCCACACCAGGCACGCACCCGCCACCGCTGCCAACAGCACCCGCGGGAGTCTCACCTTGAAAAGAATCACCCGACCCTGATTGTCAGTATCGGAAGGACGGAACAACCCCTTCAACTTGCTGAAGAATCCCACTTCAGCGGAAGCCTCCCCAAAAAGTGCGCGGGTGACATTCACCTTCCCTGAGCCTACCAAGGTGCAGCAGACAATGGTGACCAACAGCAGCAGCATTAGCGCCACCAGGACCACTGAAAGCTTGCCCGTTGTCAGCACACCCTTCATTTGTGCTTGTCCTCCGTAGGTGCTCCCCTGTCTGCCGTGTCCTTCTCTTTCGCTAGGGCTTTCCTGGCCAGGTCGGGGTGCAGGAGGCTGAAGAGCTTCTCCAGCGCCACAGCTAGGCGGGGCCCGGGTCTCAGGAGACTATCATCCTTCATATTATAGATGCGCCCGGACGCTACCGCGGGAATCATCCCCCAGCGCTCCCAGCCCGGTCTTCCCTTGGATTTGACGGGCTCCTTGTCACCGGGCATGACAATCACTTCAATGATGACCTCCGGCGCCCGCGTCATAATCTCCTCCAGCGAGACCTGGGGATAGGGAGCTCGACTGTCCCCGAAGATATTCTTCCCCCCCGCCAGCGCAATCAGTTCATCGATAAAGGTCTTACCCCCAGCAACGTAAAGGGGGTTGCGGTCCACCACCAGAAGCACCTTCACCCGCTTGACCTTCCTAGTAGCCTGCTTCATCCATTTGATTTTGGCTTCAAGCTCCGCCAGCAACTTTTGCGCCTGGCTCCCGGCGCCGATGGCAGCACCTATCTCTGCGTAGGAGTGCATCAGCTCCCGGATGTTGGCATTCCTGATTTCCAGTGTCGCGATGCCCAACCCACCAAGGCGAGGGGCAACCGCCTGGCTCTTCTGCGCGATGACGAGGTCCGGCTTCAACACCACGATAGCTTCCAAATCAGGGTTGATGATGCCCCCCACTTTGGGTTTGGCTTTAGCTTCCCCAGGACGGTCACAGAACTGGGTGACGCCCACCACCCGGTCGCCGGCGCCCAGCGCAAAGAGCGTCTCCGTGATACTGGGCGATAGCGAGATAATGCGCTGAGGAGCCGCCCGCTTTGCCTCCCCCTCCCCTGCCGCCAGGGCGCTGGCAGCGGACAGCACGAGAAGGGCGCAGCCCATTCCTTTCAGCCATCGACTGGCAGGTTTCATCTTCCGCATCTCGCAAGACACCACAAAAAAATCCCCGACGCTTCGGTCGAGGATACGTTGCACTTCGAGCCTTCACTCTCCTGCGACCGAAGAATCTTGTGAAGCATATGCAGGCAGGTCTTCTGGCTTACGGCTCAACCTACTCACTCAGCCTTCCCACTCGTTAGAGCAGTGGCAATTAGAGCTTTCGTCCCCGTTCACAGCGGCGGGCCCGCGGGAGAATCTCACTCCCTTCCCTTTTCACGCTTTCGCAACCCGCATATGGACATTATTCAATTGTCAGTCTTGTTCCCAAATACCTCCAAATAAAAACACTAAGTTGACTTTCCTTATACTTATTCTCCACCCTCCTCAGGGAATGTCAAACAAAATTCCCGTTTCACCTGAAACTCCACCCATTGCCCCGGACCTAGGAAATTGGTATTATGTCCTCGAATTCCCCCGAATTCACGAATTCACTGGTCATTCATAGCTGCCCGAACTTTTTCCTTGAAGTTCTCATCATTATAATAAGAAGGGAAGCCGATGTCGTACAATCTGTAGCCGTGATTATCAAAGTCTTCCCTCAACTTCTGACCAACAGCCCTTATCACGTTACTATGGATAAGAAGTATCTTCGCGTTTTCCTGCAAGGGCAAGGCATTAATGTCTTTCTTAAGCTGAGGATATGCTCGTTTTATTTTGGAACGCCTGAGTTTCTTGTGTTTGATTTGGTTGATGGGGTCATAAGTGGCGTCAAGAAGGAAGATTTGGTTTTTCTGCAGCCTTCTCAGGTATTCTTCCTTGTCATCGCGACCCACGCAGAATTTTCTGTTCAGAAATGCATATGAGACGCTACTCAGTAGGATCTGTCCTCCTCTGCTGTTCTTGTAGTTATAGAAATATCGCAGTTCTTTATCAGGTGGAGTAAAAGGAGGGCTTTCTCCGACAAGCAGGTATCTGATTTCATCTGGCAAGAATCTTATGGCAAGTTCTTTATATGGACTTTTCATACTAACTTCCCAAAATTCCGTGGCTTGTGGGTCTCGCATCCTCAGCGACGGCGAAGGCGAGGGCATGGGTGGCGGTGTGGCTTAGGCTAAGGTGGAGGTGGTGGAGGCCAAGCTGGTCGGCAGTGGCTTTGGCATTGCCCCTGAGCTTTACGTCGGGTTTGCCTGTGTCCTGGCGCACGACCTCAATCTCCTGCCAGCGTATGCCTCCGGGGGTTGCCAGCCCCAGCGCCTTGGCGACTGCCTCCTTAGCCGCAAAGCGCACCGCAAAGTGCTCTGCCGAATGGCGACGGCTCTGGCAGTAACGAATCTCGTCAGGCGTAAATACGCGCCTCAGGAAACGCTCGCCAAAGCGCACAATGGCGCGCTCAATTCTTACTATCTCTACCAGGTCCACACCCGTACCCAGAATCACATTTTCCTCCTGTGCTCTCAAGAGATTAACGGGAGACGCACATCGTTTCAAGCCTTTTGCATAGACTCAAGACCCGCGCAACTGATATACTGATGGGAGCAAGTCATCCTGAACCGTCTGCAAAAGCGTTTTGCACATAAGATATGCATCTTCACAGTCACCACTTGGTAAGTCGCTACTCATGAACCGGGACGTAATCTTAAAGGACTTGACGGAAGCGCAGCGTGAGGCCGTTACCCACGTGGATGGGCCACTCTTAATCCTGGCCGCAGCAGGCAGTGGCAAGACGCGCGTCATCACGCGGCGGATTGCTTATCTACTGAGCCTGGGTATCCCGCACCAGCGCATCCTGGCCATCACCTTCACCAACAAGGCTGCGGGTGAGATGAAGGAACGGGTGCGGGCGCTGGGGGAGGAGAGGCGCCTCTGGATATCCACCTTCCACAGTTTCTGCGCCCGCATCTTAAGGCAACATGCAGAGCTTCTGGGCTACGGGCGCAATTACTCCATATACGACACGGACGACAAGACCAAACTGATTAAAGAGATACTGAAAGCTCTGGAACTTGATGCGCGGAACTTCCCTCCCAGCGCCATCGAATGGCGTATCAGCGAGGCCAAGAACGGGCTTCTGGACCCGGAAGACTATGCCCGGCAGGCGGACGGTTTCATGCAGCGACGGGTGGCTAAAGTTTATGAGCGCTATCAGAAACGCCTGGTGGAGAGCAATGCGCTGGACTTCGACGATTTGCTCCTGCAGATGATTAGGCTGCTCCGTGAGCATCCTGAAGTCAGACAGCACTACCAGAACCGCTTTCAATACATACTGGTGGATGAGTATCAAGACACCAACCAGCCTCAGTACCTGATTACCAAGCTACTGGCTTCCGGGCACAAGAACCTCTGTGTTACCGGCGACCCGGACCAGTCCATCTACCGCTGGCGGGGCGCCGACATCAGGAACATCCTGGCTTTCGAAAGCGACTTCCCCGAAGCAAAGGTCGTCAAGCTGGAACAGAACTACCGCTCCACCAAGGCCATCCTCAAAGCTGCCGATAACCTTATCAAGAACAACCGGCTCAGGAAAGACAAAGCCCTCTGGACCGAGAACCCCGAAGGGGTGCGCCTCAAGGTCATCCACCTCTACGACGAGCACGATGAGGCCGAGGAAGTTGCCAACCACATTGCTGAGCTGAAGGAAAAGAGCTCTCGCTCCAAAGACGTAGCCGTCTTCTACCGCATCAATGCGCAGTCGCGGGTGCTCGAACAGGCACTCCGAAGCGCCAACATCCCCTACACCATCGTGGGGGGCGTGGAGTTCTACCAGCGCAAGGAGGTCAAGGACGTGCTAGCCTACTTGAAGCTCCTGGCCAATCCCAACAACCTCCTCAGCTTCCGCCGCATCGTCAATGCCCCACCTCGCGGTATCGGGCAGAAAAGCCTGGCGGTCGTGGAGGAGTTTGCCCTGGCCAATGGACTTACAGCACTTGAAGCAGCATTGAGGAGCAAGGAGATTTCGGGCTTGAAGGGTAAGGCGCAGGCAGGTGTTGCCGCCTTCGCTCAGCTCATGGAGGAGCTCAAGGCGCTGCCCACCTACCCGGTCAAACGCATCGTGCGCACCACAGCGACAGAATCCGGATACGAAGATATGCTAAAGGCATCCAAGGCGCCGGAAGCCCAGGAGCGGCTGGAGAACGTGCAGGAACTCGTCGGGGCGGCGCAGGAATACGACCGGAGCGAGCCGGACGGGTCGCTGGAGGGTTTTCTGGAGAATGTCTCACTGGTAGCGGATGTCGATAAGTGGGATGACCGCAGCGATGCCGTCACCCTGATGACACTGCATGCGGCGAAGGGATTGGAGTTTCCTTACGTCTTCATTGTCGGTCTGGAGGAAGGACTTCTGCCTCACGCCCAGTCGCTTGAGGACAACGAGGAACTGGAGGAGGAAAGGCGTCTCTGCTTCGTGGGGATTACGCGGGCGAAGTTGGGCGTGTTCCTTACCTGTGCGAAGTATCGCAGCATCTTCGGGCAGGAGCTTCTGAATCGCCCCTCACGGTTCCTGGAGGAAATCCCGGACGCTGTGACTGAGAAGATTATGAAGGTCGGCTCCCAGTCGGAGGTAGAAAAAGCCCTCGCAGAAAAGCTGGAACCATCACCACACCAGGAGTTCAAGGTCGGCGACCGGGTAAGACATGCCGTCTTCGGTCGTGGACATATCGTCAGCATCAGCGGCCGCGGGAGCAAAGCTATGGCCACCGTTCGCTTCAACGTTGCCGGCGAGAAAAAGCTGGTGCTCGAATTTGCCAAGCTCACCAAGCTGGACTACTAGGCCGTCTGACGGCGACGGTGCCAACTCCGAACCAACATCCATAGCCCGATGCCTACACCAGCGCCGAGCGCATCAGCCAGGACATCGTAAATGGTGGCGTGTCTGCCGGGGATGAAGCTCTGGTGGACCTCGTCGAGGGCGCCGAAGCCTATGGTGAATAGACAGGTGGCGAAGACGACCGTGCGAATACAGAGCCGGCGGGAAGTGGTGGTGAGTGCCCAGGCAAAGGAAAGGCTGAGGAGCGCATACCCACCCACATGCAGCAGCTTGTCTGCTGAGAAGAAGTGAAGCTCGAGCGGCCTGGGGAACTTGGAAAGATGAGAGAGAAAGAAGATGAGGCCACAGTAAGCAGCTACCACGGCCCAGCGCAGGAGCCACCTCATCGGTCTTCGTCCGAATCGAATCCCAGTTCTTTCATCCAGGCCTCCGCCTCCCCTTCAGAGAGTCCCTCGAACTTCTCGGGAGGCTCCTGTGGCTGGGGTTCACGCTCGGAGTCCAATATCTCACGGAGCTGGAGTTCAAAGGTAGTGGACCTGATGGTCTTGGCTCCCAGCCTCCCTACTGCCCTCCTGAGCTCCGCGTCTGAACTGACCACCACCAGGCGCCTGGGGTCAGGTGAAGCCTGCACCAGGCGAACAATCTCGTCGTCGGCACTTTCCAGCCTGCCGCTGTATATGACCCGGATGCCATGGGCGTGCTGCACCACCCGGGTGGGCCACTCACTCCTGGAGGCATCGAAGACCACCGTGATTTCCTCCCCGCCCCTATTCTTCCGGTAGAGGGCCAGACGAGAGATAAGATGCTGCCTGGAGGCTTCTATCTCTTTGCCGGAAAGCTGGGCAGGGTGCCGACGGTGCGCCGAGAAGATGAGATTGTAGCCATCAATAATTAAGGACACGAAGGAGGACCTCCCGCATCATGCTGAACGTGAAGCGGTTTGTGACTGGTCGTACTTGACCTCGCCCCCCACGATAGTCAAGACCGCCTTGCCTTTGAGCTCCCAGCCGTCGAACGGACAATTGCGGCTCTTGGATTTGAACGTGCTCACGTCCACGGTCCAGCGCAGGTCAGGGTCGATGACGGTCAGGTCGGCATCGGCACCGACAGCCAGGGTCCCCTTGGGGATGTCGAGGATGCGGGCGGGCGCTATGGTCAAGGCGGCAATCGCCTCCGACCAACTCAAGAGACCACTGCTAATCAATTCCTTAATCACCAGTCCCAGCATGGTCTCCATACCAATCATGCCAAAGGGAGCAAGGTCAAGTTCGACCTCTTTCTCCTCAGGCGAATGGGGCGCATGGTCACTGGCAATACAGTCGATGGTGCCATCCGCAAGACCCTCTCTCACCGCCTGCATGTCCAGTTCGCTACGCAGCGGGGGATTCACCTTCAAATTAGTATCAAAGGTACGCAGGCATTCGTCCGTGAGGGTAAAATGATGAGGGGCGGCCTCCGCCGTCACCTGGACGCCTGCCTCCTTGGCCCTGCGGATCAATTCTACCGACCCCGCCGTGGAGACGTGAGCGATGTGCAGCTTCCCGCCGGTCATGCGTACCAGTATCAGGTTGCGGCTAACCACCACCTCCTCACTGGCCGCCGGAATGCCAGGCAGTCCCAGCACCATGGAGACGTAACCTTCGTGCATAATGCCGTCTGCGGAAAGGCTCTTGTCTTCGCAGTGCGCAACAATGGGCTTGTTGAACATCTTGGCATATTCCAGAGCCCGACGCATCACCTCGGAGTTGTCAATCGAGTCCCCATCGTCGCTGAAGGCCACGGCGCCGCCTCGGCTTAGTTGGCCAATCTCCGCCAGCTCCTTGCCCTGGCGACCCTTGGTAACCGCACCGATGGGGTAGATATTGGCCAGGTCCGCACGCTCCGCCTGCAGAAAGACGAACTCGGCCGAGGCCTCGTTGTCGATGGCCGGGTCAGTATTAGGCATACAACAGGCAGTGGTGATGCCACCGGCAACCGCGGCGGCGGCGCCGCTGGCAATAGTTTCCTCCTCCTCCATGCCCGGCTCCCGCAGGTGGACGTGCATGTCAATGAGTCCGGGAGTAACAACTTTGCCTGTGGCATCGATGACGGCATCCGCCACCGTGGTGACCCTTCCCACTGCTTTGATCTTGTCTCCCTCGATGAGGACATCAGCCACCTCATCACGATTAGATGCCGGGTCCACCACACGCCCATTCTTGATTAATAACGTTTTCATCCGCTATTGCCTTTGCCAGTCATTACCAGGCTTACCTCGAAGCTGTCGCTTTGGGTTTCTCCACTCGGGGCTTACCACCGGAGACCAGATACAGCACCGCCATGCGCACGGCCAGTCCATTGGTAACCTGTCGCAGGATAAGCGAGTGGGCGCCGTCCGCCACCTCCGGGGTCATCTCCACGCCCCGATTGATAGGCCCGGGATGCATGATGAGGACGTCGGACTTGGCGCGGGAAAGGCGCTCCCGGTTCATGCCAAATAGCCTTGAATATTCACGTATGGAAGGGAAGAGGCTGCCGGCGATGCGCTCCTGCTGGATACGCAAGAGGTTAATCACATCGACGTGACTGATGACCTCGTCCAGGTCGTAAGATACATCCACACCCAGTCGGGTGATGTCCGGTGGGATGAGTGTCGCCGGCCCTACGACGACCACCTCTGCGCCCAGCTTCTTTAAACCCCAGATGTTGGAGCGCGCCACCCGTGAATGACTGATGTCACCGACGATGGCCACCCGGAGACCGGCAATGGCTCCCTTGGCCTCGCGGATGGTGAATATGTCCTGGAGTCCTTGCGTGGGGTGCTCGTGAGAGCCGTCACCCGCATTAATAATGCTGGCTTCGATGGTCTCTGTCAGGAGATGTGCCGCGCCCGGCACGCTGTGGCGGATGACGACGATGTCGATGCCCATGGCTTCGATGTTTCGCACCGTGTCCTTGAGGCTTTCACCCTTGCTGACAGAGCTGGTGGATGTGGAGAAGGTGATGACGTCGGCGCTCAAGCGCTTGCTGGCGAGATTGAAGGAGGTGGCAGTTCGGGTGGAGAGTTCATAGAAGAGCAGCACCACCACCTTGCCCCGGAGTGCAGGCACCTTCTTGACGGAGCGGGTGGAAATCTCCTTGAAAGACTCGGCAGTATCCAGCACCGCGGTAATCTCTTCCGCGGACAGATACTCCAGGCCCAGAAGATGCCGATGATTCCAGACGCTGGCCGTTTTGGACATGCTGCCCCCTTCGACCTGGCTGAGAAAGCTTGAGAACCCCTCCAAGGCACTTCCCTCAGAGCGAGCTGGACGGGTGCTTCAACTTATAAAGGGCTTGTGCAGCGCGGTCAAGAGAAATTCATTTGCAGGCAGAAAAAAAGACCCCTGACCAGCACCGGGGCCTCAAATTCACCCTCTCGCCAAATCCTTCTCATTGCGCTTGAATTTCCAGAACCTCTCGATAGTCACTTATCCTTCCGGGAAGTCAAAGGGTGAAACCCAATCCCCCTTGCTCTTCTGTAATGCTTCGAGGCGCTGCCGCTGAGCCTGGAGAACTGCAAACAGAACTGCGGGCGTCTCGGGAACGCTTTCACGATAGATTTTCTCGATGCGCAGCATCTTGGCAAGCTTCTTATCCAGGCGCAGCGCAAATTGCTCGACGTAGGCTTCCTCCGGGTATTCCTTGCCCAAATGCTCGTGAAAAAGATGCTGGAGGTCCTGGTATCTGGGAATAAACCCAGCCGGTGTACGCAGCGCCCCTACCTCACCGTGCACGCGCAGCTCCATCCATTTCAGCCACACCCGCTTATCCTCCATGACATTGAGGTAGCTGCCGTCTTGCCCTTTGAGGAAATAGTTCACCCCGAAGATAAACGGCTTATGGTCAAGCTTCTCGGCAAAGCGAATATTGTTTTGGACATAACGGCCGAAGGAGATAGAGATGAAGTCACTGTTGGACATGGGACTGAATTGCCTGACACCTTTCTTCCCCAGGGTGGCTGCGGTAGTCTCCGATTCCAAACTGGCCCCTTTGGTGATGATGCCATGCACCCAGTCGAAAGACTGCTCCACAGGCACAGAGGTATCCGAATCGCGCCCACCATAGACAATAGCACCCACTTCGACACCCAGGGGGTCATGCAGATGAGGGTCGAGGTTGCTCAGCTCTTCCAACCAGACGGTGTAGCGCGCGTTTCTATGGGAGAGGGGGATTTCGTTACCTGCTTCGTCCTGCTTGCCGGGCCACCATTTAGCGCTGTGATTGATACCTCCGGCAGGAACCTCCCGACCATCGCCCAGCCAGAAGGGAATGTCCTCCTCGGTGACCAGCACGTTGGAAAAGATGACCTCAGCGGGAGCCGTAAGCACCTCCCATATGACGGGGTCGTCCTGGGCATTTACATCCCGGATGATGCCGAAAATACCACATTCGACATTAACCGCCCGCACCTTGCCATCAATAACTCGCAGATAGGCAATATCGTCTCCAAGAATGGTTTCGCCGGGGACCATGGCGGTGGAAGTCTTGCCACAGGCGCTGGGGAAAGCACCGGTGAAATAGGTAACCCGACCCCCGGGTCCGCGCACACCCATAACCAACATGTGCTCCGCCAGCCAACCTTCCTCGGAGGCCTTGCGAATGGCCAGGCGCAAAGACAACTTCTTCAACCCGATGGTGTTGCCACCGTACTGAGTGTTGGTACTATAGACGGTGTTGTTTTCCAGGTCGATATAAATCCTGCGCTTATCAGTGTTTACGCTGACATCATCTTTCAGTTCACCCTGACTGTGGAGCAAGCGGAAGAAATCCGGGGAGTCTCCTAGCTTGCGGAACTCCTCATATCCGGAGCGATAGAGCAGGTCCTCGCTGTGGGCCACGTAGCTGGAATCGGTGAGTTGGACGGCAGGAATTGAAAACGGGGAATTGCGAGGACCCAGGCAGAAAAAGCGCACGAACATCTCCCTGCCCACCATAGCATCCTGCAAGTAGGAGTGCACCTCTTTGAGGCCTTCCTCCTTCCCGATAGCGCTCAGCCTGGCGCCCAGTTCCATGCTCGCAGACACCAGGTATTTGGTGTTTGCCCTATCTCGCGCCTGGTCGTGGTAGCCATCGAAATGGTAGGTATGACCCTCCAGCGCCAGGGACTTTTCCTCGCCACTTTCCAGTGCGCGGCGGCGGACGTAGGCCACGTCCTCGTCTGCATCCGTGGTCACGAAAACGGACCCGGGATTACACAGTTTGATAGCGTCTGCCACGAAATGGTAGAGGCTGGGATTAGCTAGCCGAGCCAGTTTCCGGTAATTATCCCGGTCCAGCTTGCGCTTCAGTAGTTCCTCGTGCCAACCCATATTGGGTTCCTCTTAGAACATCAAAGCAGTGTAACCCGATGAGTTCCGACCGGCTTTTCCCGAACCGCGCCGACACCCGCGCACAGTGATATCCCCACTCGACGAAAAAGGCGAATAAATCGGAAGAGAACAGAATCCGACTGGTGATCACGCGCGCGGCGCAATGCCAAAGTCTCACAAATTATATCACCCATCCTCGCCCTGCCAAGCATTTTTTCCAATCTTTGCAGTGGAGATTCCAAACAGCCCGCCTGGGGAACTCCCTGCCACGGGTTAGGTGGGGCAGAAGAGGGCATAAGTTACAAGGGCCCGCGCGCGGGGTGCACGATAAGATTTCACGCGCAGGGACCCGCGGTGTGCTAGCAGTGGAGGGAGATCCTAAGGCATCGAGGACGCTGGTGGGGAAGCCATCGGTTGGGGCGCGGGGGCAACCTCCACAGGCGCCAGCGCTTCCCGAGCAGCCTCCCACTTGGCGTAGTTCTCCTGGAACTTAATCTCTCCAGGTGAAAGCCCCTGGTCAGCCGCTTGTTTCGCCTCGATCTCCGCTAACCTTTCTGGGCCCCAGCCAGCCTCCGGGGGGAACCCCGCCAGCAGTTCTTGTTGAAAGGCTTTCTTTTTTTCTTCCAGCACTGCAAAGGCCGCCTTGGCCTTGACCCACTCGCTGAAAGCCTGGATAAATCGCCTCTCCCTGGAAGTAGACAATTGGTTGAGCGTCATGGACCGCTGCATAATCTGGGTCAATCTCTCCGGCCCCCAACCCTCACCTTCGGGGAACTCTGCCAAGAGCGCTTTCTGGCGAGCAAGTTCCGCTGCTACCTTCTCGACCTTGGCGGTCTCAGCTCTACTGAGCTGCTCGGCTTCCGCCAACCGTTGCCTTTCCTTACGCGCCTCCATCCAGGCCCGATGTGCCCGCCCGGCTTTTTTCCGCTCCTTATCCCTCTTGGACAGTTCAGCATATGCGCGGTCCCGGGAGAGCGACGGTAAGGGAACGACGCGCCTGATGCTAGCCCGCTCGAAGCCTATCATGCCCAGGAAGCCAGACTTCTCAAAAGAGAAATCGAGTATCACGGTCTTGGCACTCAGTCCTGAAATCACGCCTGTGAAAGATTGTCCGGAATCCAACACCAGCCTGACGCGCTGGCCGAGTTTGAGTTCGGCTGACTCCTCCTGAGCCTCTGAAGCCATTAGCACACCGGCCGCCAGCGCCACCACCAGCAAGAACAAGTGCCTTCTCATCACACACCCCTCTTGCATTTATCGTGTCCCTCAGTTCCATCCACACTCTTTGCTTTAGCGCCCGTGCAAAGAAATTGCGCCAGTTTCACCCCTAGCTGCCTTAAAGCCACGCCTCGATGGCTGACACTGTTCTTCTCAGCAGGCGTAACTTCGGCGAAGGTCTTACCGAAGGGCGGGTAGTAGAAAAGGGGGTCATAACCGAAACCTCCACAGCCCCGGTAAGCGGAGAGGATAAATCCTTCCACAGTACCCTCGGTAGTCAAAAACATGCCCTCCGGCCCCGCCAGCGCCATCACACACCGGTAACGGGCTCGCCGCCGATTATACTCCACCCCCGCAAGCATGGCAAGCAACTTCCGATTATTCTCTTCATCGTCACCTTCGGCACCGGCAAAGCGTGCCGAGCGCACCCCGGGGCGACCGTCCAGCGCCTCCACCTCCAGACCAGAATCATCTGCCAGCGCCCACAGACCTGTGGCCCTTGCCGCAGCTCGAGCTTTGAGGCAGGCATTCTCAAGAAAGGATTCAGCTTCCTCTTCGGCCTGTTCCAGATGCGGGAAATCAAAGAGGGAAAGCAGTTGCACGGGCAGCCCCGTTAAGATTTCACGTATTTCCCTGATTTTGTCTCTGTTCTTGCTGGCAATGACAATTTTTCGCATTGGGCACCAAGCAGTCTCAGCCTCAGCGCGCCAGCCTCAGGCCCCGGGACTTGGCATAAAGGTAAGCGCGGGCAATTTCCTGTTGCGTGGGAAAGCGATTAATCTCCGGACACTCTCTGGCGCCGGAGAGGGGATGATACTGTCCCATCACGTTAACGTAGCTGTGGGGAGAAATCTTGTCCACGATAAAATCGATAATCTCCTTGCTCCCCGCATAGTCACTAGGCAGCACCAGGTGCCTGATGAGTAGCCCCTTGACCGCCAGCTCGTTTACAATCTCCAGGTCCCCTACCTGCCTGTGCATCTCCTTCAACGCGCGCTTCATCACTTCAGGATAGTCGGGCGCATTGGTGAGTTTGCGGGCTGCTTCGGAGTCGTTGAACTTGGCATCAGGCATGTAGATTTCCACCGACCCTTCCAGCAGTTCGAGCATCTCGATGGCCTCATACCCGCCACAGTTATAAACGATAGGCACCTTGAGTCCCTGGCCTCGAGCAATGTGGATGGCCTCCAGAATTGAAGGAGCAACGTGTGTGGGGGTGACAAAGTTCACGTTGTGACACCCGCGCCCTGCCAAACGCAGCATCAATTCGGCAAGCCTATCGGGTGTGAGCGTATCTCCGATGACTTGATGGCTGATGTCGTAGTTCTGACAGAAGATGCAGCGCAGGTTGCAACCTGCCAGGAAAATAGTGCCCGAGCCCCCATAGCCCACCAGAGGCTCCTCCTCGCCGAAGTGAGCCTGCACGGTGGCCACCACCGCATCCTTCCCCACGCCGCAGTACCCACGCTCGTCCTCGAGCCGATTCACGCCACAGCGCCGGGGGCAAAGGCGGCAGCTTTCCATCAACTGGTATGCTCTGGCAATAGCGTCCACAGGTTAATTCGCCTTCCCCGTATTGCTTAACCACGTATTAGCAATTTGGCCTGGGCCATTTTACTTGGGGAGAAGGGATTGTCAAGCGGACGAAGCCAGGTCTCTGTGTTTTAGGAGAATCGCCGGCGATTTATATTGTAAGCCGTGCTCGATTTCGGTAAAAGGGAAATTCTGTTTGTTCTCGCAGCAGACGGATGGGCATAATCAATCTCGTGAGTGTGGGGACCACAGCCGACGAGTTGCGCAACCATGTTGAAAGAGTAAGCGTTGATGGCATTATCCCTGGAACATCCCAGCCAGGAAAGCACCCCTGGGAAGCTATTTCCCCTCTTTATAGCCGCCTTCTGCAAGGCGGCGGGCCTGGGAGCTTCCTTTCTAGCCATCCCGCTACTGGCCGAGGAGCACTTTAACACCACGCCCTTCCAACTGGCCCTCATCATGTGCATTGGAGGGTTGGTGCTGGTCATTTCCTGCCCCCTGATGGGGTGGCTGTCAGACCGGGGGGAAAAGCGTTACTTCATCCTGGCCGGTTGTTTCAGCCTGGCTATAACTTACGCGCTGATGAGCCGCGCCCAGACACTCTTTCAATTCTACCTGTTACCCGCTGGTGCCGCCTTCAGTTCGGCCCTTTTCTGGCCGGCGCTGGAAGCGGAAATTGCGCGGGGCGCAGATGCGGCGGAGCTCAGGCGGCGGATGGGTGTGTTCAACATATGCTGGAGCGCCGGGAATATGTTCGGGCTATACCTGGGCGGCGCCCTGCTGAAATTGCTCACTCCGCTGCCTTTCCTGTTCGGCTGCGCTCTGGAACTAGTCATCATCGCCTGGCTGCTCAGCCTGGGCTATTTGAGAGCAAGGCCTCCACGCGCAGAACCCCCATGCCTATCGGAACAGACTCCGGAACCGGCAGTGCCCACCGCTCCCGGCCCGCGAACGGGCTTCATGCTGCTGGCCCTCGTCGCGCACTTGGCCGCTTCCGGGGTCGTGGCTGTCAACCGGGGCATCTTTCCTGACCTGGCCACGGTTGAGATGCCGCCCGACCGGGTCAAGATATATGTAGGAGCCCTGCTGGGGACCATGGGTGCTTTTCGCACCGTCACCTTCTTCTTATTCAAGCGTTGGCACTGGTGGACACACCGTCTGACGTTCTTCTTCGGGATGCAGGTGTTGCTCTTGGCGAGCGCCTTGAGCATCGCGTCCCAGAACAGCTTCCTGGGCTTCATGCCCGCGTTCATCGTCCTGGGCATCAGCAGTGGCATGATTTATTTCTACAGCATTTTCCACAGCATCCAGGGCGAGGGAAACCAGGGCTTGAGAGCTGGGGTTCACGAAGCCTTCCTGGGACTGGGGGGACTGGTGGTGCCGCTGGTGGCTGGCATCGCCCCTGAGATTGTAAAAAGGTTGCGGGCAGGCGCAGATTTCCAGCTCCTTTTACGCCTCCCCTACCTGACCTGTGGGGCAGTCATCATCTTGAGTATGATGATACAGGTCGTCATTATTGCTTGCAGGCGAATGAAGGGCCAGGAGGCAAACTCAAGCATCTGCTCAGATAGAAGATAGCACAGCAACTACAGGTAGGGATTACGGGGTGGTGGGATTTGCTCGACCTGGTAGGCATAGATAACCTTGACGGGACGCAGCCCCAGCACCCCGTTGAGCGCAATGCCTGAAACCCTTGCCCAGCTATCCTTCTCGACCACCTGACCCACCGGCGCTCGTACGTGAATCACCAACGGCTGCGCATCGGCGGCACAGCAGGCAATGAGGAAACGCATCAGCAGGAACTGTCCCTCCGGTGTCTCCTCACGCCTATAAACCATGCCTATGGCAGCTACAGGTTTGCCTACCCACTGCCCGAAATTAGTGTCGAGTTCGTTGAGACGAAGCTCGCGAAACGTGTCCGGCGCGGTCTCGGGTAACCTGGACTCGTCAACGGTCAGTTCCGCGCCGGCTTCCCCCGGACCCGTCATCATCCGCTGGATGGCAGCATAGGTATTGAGTCCTTGCGAACTCGATGCCGCCAGCAACAGCAAGGGCACCAGGAAGATGAGTACCGGGTAAAAGAACCTCCCCTGCAAGCGGTGCTTGTAGGAACAAAGCTGTCCCATCTCCAGACACCCCGCATCGTGCTCGTGCTTCACCCTCAAGCCCCGCAGTTGCGAAATAATCATCAGCAGCACAAGTAGGGCAGCCCCGCCCATCAGCACCCCGAACGCCCGCCGCAGGAAGTTGAGATACCTGCCCGTCACCAATACCCCCGCGAAGGCCACGAACCACAAGAGTAAAGTGGCCAGTTTCACCAGCTTGGGCCAATTCGGAAAGTAGCGTTCCTCCGACTGCTCGCGAGTCACGATTTAACTCCTCATCTCAACAGATGCACCAGGTAAGCGAGAATGAATACCCCGATAGTCGTCATGATAGGCAGCGTGATGATTAGCTTTCTTCTGAAGACCGAAAGATACATCAGCAAGAGCTTAATATCGAACATCGGCCCTAACACCAGAAAGGCCAACTTGGAGGCCAGTGTGAACTGCACGAAGGAGGCAGCCACGAAGGCATCCGCCTCCGAGCACAGGTTCAGCATCACCGCCAACACCATCATCATGGAAATGGAACCGGCGGGACTTGCGCCCACCGACACTAATGCCGACCGGGGGATGAAAGTTTGCATGGCGGCGGCCACCACCGCGCCCAGAATCAGAAATCGGCCCACGTCGATGAAATCCACGGTGGCATGAGTAGCCACCGCCTGGTACTTTCTTATGAGTGACGGCGTCAGGATACCTTCCAACTGCGCCGCGGGCGCATGAGCGTGCTGGTCGTGAAGCTGCGCATCAATATGCAGGCTGTGGGCATCATCCTCGGTCTCACTCTCGAGCAGCGCCGATTGTCGGGTAAAGAAATACGCACAGACCAACCCGACCACGATGGCAATGACATAGCCCATGCCGGCCCTTAAAGAGACGACCAGACGAGCTGGTTCGTCGGGCTTGCCCTGAAAGGCCAACGCAGTTGAACCCAGCACCACCACGTTGAGGATGGGCGCTGCCAGCATATAGGTGACGGCGCAGTAGAAAGGAAGCCCCTTCTTCACCAGCCGCCTCATCACCACTACCACGCCACATTCGCAGACCGGAAGCACCATCCCCAACAGCCCCGCTGACAGCACTGCCAGAACCTTGTTCCTGGGCACCAGCTTCCAGATGCGCTCCTTGGCAACGAACACCTCCACCAGCCCGCTCACAAATGCGCCCAGCAGCATGAAGGGTAAAGCTTCCAGGACGATGGCAATGAAAATAGTCTGGAAGGCAATCGCATAAGGCGCTTTGCGGGCGAAGAGGAGAAGCCCTACAGAGAGAATGACAACGATGACCTCGGCAATGAAAATGCCCTTGGATTGGCCACTGCCTTCAGCCATGAGAGGACCTTCTCCCTCCTTATTCTATTGATGACCGTGCGGTGCTGCGTCTGCCTCAGGCGGGTGAACCAGGAGCAGCGGGAAAACGATGTCACTCATGCAGCAGGGCAGCATCACTGCCAGCACTACCACCACGAAGACGTATCCAATGCTTTCCACCCAGTTGCTCATCCCGAAGGCAACCAGATAGAAAAGGGACGCGATGGAACTCACAAAGACGTGCGCCGAGTGCGAATAGACGGTGCTCCTCTCAATAGCGACTGCCGCAAGCAGGCCCACCCCAATGCCGACGGCCAGGAAAGGCAGCACCATGCCCGGATGCTCGATAATGCAAATATGAAAGTGCATCTTCACGCCCAACAACTTCGCGCTCAGATAAGGCAGCATAACGTCACTTATGCCACAGACCAGCGCCGCACCGAAGAAGCCGACAATGATAGCCTTGACCAGCTTCCGGTCATACCGCCAGAACATGGCAGTGGTGGCGATGGCAGAAAAGAGCATGTGAACGGGATGGAAGATATGAAAGATCGTCCAGGAGCCCCGGTCCAGCGCTGTCCCTCCCTCACCATGTCTGTGTGCAGCCTCCTCCTCAACATGCTCGTGGGTTGCTTCCTCCCCCTCCTCAACATGACGGTGCTCGTGCACAACGGCGGTGTGCTCCCCAGCAGGTTGGTCTCCCACAGCGCCGGCAACGATGGCAATATACATGAGAAGCCCGGCCATGGTGATACCAGCAGCGGTGAAAAAGATGCTGAAGGGAAGATGGTCTTTCAGCTCTGCAAAAAGGTATTCAAATCGCTTCATCTCATCACCCCACCCTTCGACTCCACAATTGGGAAGCTGAACTTTCCAAGCGGAATAGTCTCTAATTCTAGCCGCCCCGCTGTGGGTGTCAACACACTGTCGGCAAGTAAGCGTTCAAAACTCTGTGGGCTATCATTCTGGGCACAATCTGTGGTGGTTCACAGCGCCGTCAGAGCACAACCAGTGGTGCACTAAGAAACACCCCACAATCTTTTGAACGGTTACTCGGCAACGTCAAGCTGCCATGTCTACTTTTTCCCGTTTTGCAGTTCGCATTCCTTCTCCTCACCACCCGAGACTTGACGCCGGCCGGTGTTGACAGGTGCTGGCGTCTAGAGTCCGGAGTAAATACGATGACAGAGAAAATCAGAAAGACAGGAATTAACGTGGTAGGCGCTGCGCCCTGGGGCGCACACTTCTGTCAATTCTACGACAGCAAAGAGGACCTCCTCGATATCCTGGTACCCTATTTCAAAGCAGGCTTAGAAAACAATGAGTTCTGCATGTGGGTTACTTCGGAACCTCTGCGTGAAAAAGAAGCCCAAGAAGCACTGAGAAAGGGGGTGTTGACGGGAGGAGCACCGGATGCAAGAAGCAGAAATAGCAGTTGACTTGGTGCCCGGTAAGAACGTTAGAGTCAGGCCAGGCAGAATTGGCTCGTTTCAGGCTCGGTCCAATCTGGCCGGGGAAACGGTGGAGACATATGGACAACGAGGCCGGAGCGGAAGGTAGGGTTCGTTATCCGGGAAGGACTGAACGCGAATGGGGATGCGCGTCTATTGGGGGTTGTACTGGAGAACCTCCTTGGCAATGCCTGGAAGTTTACGGGTAAGCAGCCCCGAGCAAAGATAGAGTTCGGACGCATTGAGCACGAGGGAGCGGAAGCGTATTTCGTGAAAGACGACGGCGTGGGGTTCGATATGGCCTATGCCGACAAGCTCTTCGACGCCTTCCAACGCCTGCACTCGGCTGAGGAGTTCCCAGGCACCGGTATTGGTCTGGCCACCGTGCAGCGCATCGTTCACCGGCACGGCGGGCGGGTCTGGGGGGAAGGTGCGGTGGAGAAAAGGGCAACATTTTATTTTACCCTGTAGGCGCGCTTGATTGGAGAAGGAGCTACTGGATGGACGATATGACAGAAAGAACTATCTTACAGTTAGGTCTCTACTGGCTGCTCTTGAACGAGCCCCCGCCTGAGAGATAATTAGGAGCGCATAAATGAGCAAGCCGCTTCGGGTATTGATGGTCGAAGACTCAGAAGACGATG